>JGI24508J20089_1000076_pt1 | contig 255015 bp, 258 predicted proteins | sample LinPmetageLP24_FD_20089 | JGI IMG/M metagenome (IMG submission 20089)
ATCCCATCCCATCCCATCCCATCCCATCCCATCCCATCCCATCCCATCCCATCCCATCCCATCCCATCCCATCCCATCCCATCCCATCCCATCCCCCTCTCCCCCTCTCCCCTCATTTTCTCCTCCCCTTTCTCACATCAAAGCCTGCACTAAAAACCCACAGAGCCCTACTTACCACAACAATAACCACCAACTCCAACCACCACTTCCTCATCCCAACCTATCTCCTTACCCAAAACTCCGCCTACTTCTCTACCATGCTCCTTCACCCCTCCGCGCCCTGGATCGAAACCCAAATGCGTATCTCAACATGGAAGAGATTGGTACGGATGCTTTTGGTGTTTATAAGATGTGGCTGGAGAGCGGTGAGGTGGATGTTGAAAGAGTCATTTCACTAGGATCAGATGCTTTATCTCGGACGGAGACCTCTGATCCTATTGGGAATGAACGTGATATCCGAACAGGAGAGAAAGGCGAACAGGAATTGAGAATGGCGAAATTGGAGCTCCTGATTGAGAGTTATATCCTAGGCGATTACATCCAAGCTCCATTCGGGTTCATGGATAGGGTTATGAGTTGTATTGTTCGGGCTTTCGGAGAGCTGTATATTGCTAGCGAAGGCAAATTACCGCTTGAGAAGATGCGGGATATCTGGGAGAGAACGTATCCGGAAACGCCGTTGAGGGATGTGGTTGTTGATTTGCTGGCAACCTCGTTTCGAAAAAGCAATATGAAACATGCTTTGGTGAGAGGGGAATTGGGCGAGGATATTGTGCGGGAGATCATGGGTGCGGTTAATGAGAGATGGGAGGAGAATGCTAATGAGGGGATTAGCGCGAGAATGCCGTGGGAGACGTACCATAGGAGATATTTCTTGTATGCGCGAGCTGGGATGGTGATAGAGGAGAAGAAGGGGAAGATGGGGAAATGGGAGGGGGAGAAGGAGTTGGGAGAGGTTGAGACGAAGACTGTGGTTGCGTACTGGGATGTCCAGGGATCTGAGCTGAAGCTTCCTGAGGGTACGAAGTGGTAAATTTGGTTGCTCTGAATATACGCAACTCGGCGTCTGATGCGCTCATTGACGCCTCCTTCCTTGGAATCGCTTGGGAGCACTTTGTATTCTTTTATTTTCCTTCATCGGGAAACCAGGAGCTAGGTTTTGGCACAGCATCAGCATCATGGGAAATTGGGGTATTGGGGTATTGGAGCATAATGAGAGTTTAGGAGAATTCCGGTAATTACAGAAGGGAATAAATTTTGGAGTCGGTCTCACCGAAAATTTCTTTCCACATTGATGCCGTGAGATTGGAAGGAATTCAGCAGGATTTGTGAAGTTAGTAAGATATTTGAGGTGATGGCTAAGCTTTTGGAAACCCAAAACAGAGTTTGGGCTTGTTAAACTTTTTCAATGGTTCGGGGGACTCAATCTCAAGCTCCCCCGGCATTCCGCTCCCAGTAAACGTGCATAGCTGTCAAGATACGCAGTCCAGAGAATAAAGAATCACCTATACAAACATTCCACGCATAGATCACAACTCAAAAACTATTTCTCTTGACTGTCTGGTCTACCTAGATGTGCTTTGTTGTTATTATTTGCCGAAGCCACAAAAAAGGGGTTTAAGCGAGAATTCTCACTCTTCGCATCACCTGAGTTTACTACAAGTTAAAATGACCCCTAAGTCTGAAATTTGTGCAGTGGTGAATCGCTCGGTCCCGTTATCAATGGAATAGGGAGAGCAATCTATCATCACGCTCGTAAAGACATCTCAGAAGGCGACGCTCGCACGTTTCTCAGATGGACTTCCAGCTTTGCAGTACGATAATTCGCGGTCGGTCAACTGTGGCCTCATCCACCACTCTTAATCTCTTAGAAGAGCAGAAAGTCACTGGCTGTGGATCACAGATGCACGGGTATGGTTGGCCGTACGTCCCGATGAGCATTACAGTGGGAAAATTCTATCGGAGATCATCCCTGTATCATACTTCTGAAAGAATGCTCTCTCTATTCTGTCACATACCAAGCATCCGATAAAATGTGATGCATGATGCTTGAGTTTTGAGCCTTACCTTTGCTCAATCGACATGAAGCTGGGACTTCTACCACAAAGCCAAAACCTTCATACAGACTGTGAAATCAAGGCCGGATAAGGCTGAGTCGCTGGTGCTCAGTAGAGCCAGCTATCTTGTGTGCCGTGCAACGTAATGTTGTGTTGTGTCGTCATCCCCGAGAATGACACCGCGGGGTAGTGCCTACTAGGAAAGATGCTATGCTATGTGCGTGGCGCAGGTACAAGGCAAAGTACTATGCAGTCAGTACCGTTGCGATTCTAATTGAAGGATCAGAGTCCTTGTCAAAGACAGCTCGCTGAGCCTCAATTTCTGAAGCTGTGATTTTGTGCTGCCGTTGACTGGGATGCTGTTGAAGATAGTTTGGCGAGGAGAGGGGAGGGGAGGGCTGGATGATGGGAGTTCGTGCCGTGTATCATGTAGTACCATGCCGCGTGGTAGCGTAGCACAAGGCGGGACAAGCTCAACTTAGAGAATGTTAGGGCTGGTGTTATGCTGTGGAACAGAAGATTCGAAGAAGGGCCGTGGAAGATTTTGTGGGACTTGACTTTGATCGAGGCTTTGATGGAGGCGGGAGACTAACTCGTCCGTTCTTTGGTGCTGTCCGACTGTCTCGGAGGTATTGGCACGTTGCAGTGCCTGTGTATGTCCCACGGTGATGTGCTGTGCTGGTAGGGACATGGGAAGGTGGAGCTATGGAGGAAGGAGGTGGTGTATGTTGTGCTTGATTTTGATGCAGGTACGCAAGGGTGAGGTTTGATTGAGGCCCTGAACCTTTTTCTGGCTGCTCTCCTGATTGTGAAATATCAGATGCGAAGGAATATGAGCATGCATAGCCCTGCGATTGTGGCTACGGTACTGCGGTGTTTCTGCGGGGCGGGTGGATATGGATATGGACTCCCGCTTCAAAGCTGGAAGCTGGGGTGGAGCTTGCATCGAAGTCTGGGAGGTTGTGCACTTTGGTTCCTGGATTTGTGTCCTTTTTTCGTTTAAAGATGCTGGGTCTGGTTCTGGTTCCTTGGATCCTGGTGCGGATGAGCCGGCAGGCCCATCCATTGACACTCGTCATCTCATCATTCCTTCTTAAAACATAATAGACTGACATGCTATGGTGTTGAGTAAAGAGATGGATGGTACCTGCATCCACGCATGTCAATGCATGTCATACGGGCTGACAACCACAGCCGCACTTCCAGGGGAGAATCAAGCGCCAATATATGTACATTTCAAGTACGGATCTCACCATTTTGGCAATTCCCTAGCAGGTAGCCAAATGTACGGTAAGTGCAGAAGTAGATGTAGATCAGGTCCAGAGAACCTTGAATATCCATACGGAGGGGAAATAGATTACCTGCATATTCACTTGCTTGGAAGGAGCAGAAAATGCGGGGAGATAACGGAGGAAGTCAATTGTAGCTAATTGTAGCGCGTGTATCCAGCAATATATTGAATATGCGCGGATGACAGGTACTGCCGCTGCCGCTGCTGGGGCCGGAGATGGAGCCGCTGTGCATGCGTTTCTTGAGAGGGGAGAAAGGGGGAGGGGAGGGGTTTAGCTAAGAGGGATGGAGGAGATGTAGGAGATCTTGTGGTGTGGTGACGTAAGAGCGAGCCAGGGTGCGAAAGGGAGAATAGGAGATGAGAAAAGTTTGTTTTCGTTTGTGTGATGGAATACCATCTGTTTGTACGATGACGAACTTGGAAGTAACATTTTGGTGAATTGGCATGGGCTGAATGAGCGAGGCGATACCAAGATTGTACAGACAGAAAGACTGAGGGCAAATGGGTACCGAAATGGAGGGAAGTTGAAGGGCTAAGCTTGAAAGAGAGGTGAGGTTAGTACTTACGTGCCGGAGACTTACCTGCTTGCGATGTAGTTAGTTGGGTGTTGAAATGTTGGTTTACTCAAGCCTGGTTCCTGGTAGTCGACTTTGCTGCGTCCAACAGCAACAGTAAACAGAGTCCTCTTTTCTTTCCGCACTTTCCTCGATGCAGCAGACTTCTTCATTCCTCAGCCAGCCTCTTCAAGATGACATTGACATCTGCATCTGTTCACATCTGCATGCATGCATACCATCGTATGTCCGTCATGTCCTCGCATATTCTGACTGCAGGGAAGGTGGCAGTTGCATCCGCATCTCGATCATCTACATGGTTGGTAATTTGATGTTTGATGTTTGGTGGGGGAGGGGTTGTCGTTTGGCAGTGATGTGATGTGAGGTTGTTGTTAAAAATAGAACTATTTTTTAGAAAGATGCAGAAACGGACGTGCGTTACTAGCGTGCGGGTGGCTGGAGCCTCATTTGTGTGGGTGCAGGGATGTGGAGTCTGGATTTGTGATGTGGTTGGGGGAGGTGTTTGGAAAGAGGGAGAGGGGATGTAAGACGGGATGGTACAGGGAGAGGTAGATTTTGTTTGGGTTTTTTTGGTTGGCCAGAGAAGATGAGAGGCATTGTGATGGTTTTGATATTGCTGCAGAAGATCATCGTTGGCTTGGCAGAGATAAACCACGAGATACGTGCAGAGTCTTGGAATGTGGGATGATGGATGGTGGAATCTGATTCAGACTTTGGTTTACCCGCTTGGAGAGTGAAAGTGTAAAGAAATAATAATTTTCTTACTGTGTTTCGGTACTTCTGATCTCCGGATCGTATGGTCTGCCTTGCGTGAATGAAGTCGTCAATCGCTTACACAGGCTGCCCACAGAGCCTCGCCTGCACAACATCAACCTCGGAATAATTTGAAGTCCAGAAATCCTGTTATAATGACGACGATGTCCGGGAGGATGGAAGCCGGGTCTTTGAAAAGGTTGATAGCCATGATATGATGTGATATGGTCGCAGATCCATGGCCTTGTTGGACAGAAATACCAGGTCAGGCTGGTGAAGCGAGCTGAAAGAAACATCCCTTAGTGTTGATCACAACGGTTGTGTTTCATGTTCTGTTGGAGAAGACCGAGGCAGATTTCCCCCTCCATTGTTCATCTTCTCATAACTTAGATGGGGAGTGCAAAGATAGAAGTCTGCCCGTTTTCGAAGAAAGTATTCCAAATCTCACCTTCAGGTCTCTTCTCCCCAGCCGAGCAATCCGTAGAGCGTATGTTCCATTATGATTGTAGTAATGGAGGGACAGGGTCGGTACTCGGTATCAAGTTCAATGAAACGAAACAATCTGGTATCCTGGTCTCTGTATGGTCTCCATGTGCTGCAAGTGACAGTACCTGCATATGTTTCCTGTACGAATCGACAGGAATAGTAGCTTTCTCTTTTGATGAACGTCCTATCCCTGAAAACGGAACATCCCTCTGGCATGCCCATGCATCGTAAGTAAACAGGGCTGTCAATTCCGGTAACACTGCAAGCGACCATGACAGAACGTCTTCTGGAAGAACACGGGGGTTGGTTTCAATGCGTCTGATTTGCCCGGACGAGGGAAACGCATCTCGATTCCTCAATTTGTGTGTGACACAGGAGAGGCACGGAATACGTTCGAGTTGAAGGACATGGGGAAGGATATCTGCAGCTAATTTGCTGCCTTGGTCCCCTTGTCGGTAATATGGACAAATAGAGCTTGAAGAGGGCTATTTTGGGACCTTTCTGATGCAGCAAATGGCAAGGGGGTCGCTCGTTTCACCAATAGGAGAATACTGCTGACAGCGCCGGACGTCGGGTACGGCTTGTGCAGCCAGTGAGAGCTTGAGGGCTGGCAACGCTGGGCGCTTAGGGAGATGTGCGAAAGATTGGTGCTGGGAAGCGATGGATTTTGGGAGGTGTTGTTTGTTTGGGCTGCCGTAATCTTTTGGTGATGGAAAGAATGGAGAGAGGACGATCATACAGAAGTTTGATGGGAGAAATTGACTTTGAGATGGTGTCTGCGAACAGGCGACGATGGGGGCTTGATGGCTTGGCGTCATGAGAGAAGTCCGTAAGGAGTAGGTAATCCTGCGCGTACATTTCGCTCTTCTCGATACATTCAAGGGAGATAAAGATACAAAAGCACAATCAGACAGAAGAGAATATGGAGTCCGTTTGTAGCAGTTGATTGGACGAGTCGAAGGAAATGAAGAGGGCTTCTTGAGCTGTCATAGGTCGCCCTAAAGGCAGCCGCAAATTATGGAGAAGCCGATGGAGAAGCCGATGGAGAAGCCGTTGTGACAGGTGATACGTCGCTCAAGCTTCGAACGGCCATTGGAGGCGGAGAAGGATATGGCTGGCGGAGATGGGAAACATGGTGGGACTTCTCTCGGACTCTGCTTCGTGAATGGTTGCAAATGCCCAGGAGTCTCCAGATGGGTGAGAGCCTGGTAGGATTCACGGTTCGGGACAGGAGTGACTTATATCCCGCTCGAATTTTGGTTCTTCTTTGATTTTGATATTCGGCCTTGATGATTCACAACTATTCCTAGGTATGATGTATGATGTATGATGTAATTCAACTTCACTCTATTTTCCATATATATTTCTCTTTCAACCTTCGACCAAATTATCTTCAACCTTATATTCGGATACCTACAAATACTTCCTTTCCCTTCGGCTCACCTGAAGCCTCACCCCATTTCACTACCTGCCCTATATGTAACAAACAAAACATTGCACAGCAGATCGAAGGCTCAAAGCTTGGGTTCCCCCCTCGACCTGGAGCTGTCATTCCATCCTGTCCCGTCTCCTGTCCTGTCCTGTCCTGTCCTGTCTTATCTGCGTAGTATACGGTCACCTGGATCTTCTAACACCGCAAAACGCCCACACCCACGCCCGGCCACCACTGCTTCTCTTCTCCCGCCAAGTCCACCATCTCCCAAGCCTTCTGCCCAGCCAGTTGTCTTTCTCCCACACTTCCCACTCGACCCCCTCGCTCCCTTCTCTTCCCCTCCCCTCCAACTCTCCGACCACCACCATCTCTATATTTAGCATCGCGAACCTCTATCGTCTATCAGCCCGGCACAAGTCAATATCAACACCAGAAAAAAGTCCCTAGAGCTGCATCTAGGTACCGTCCCGCGTACAGCATCAACTCTCTATAACACCAACGCGCGCGCCCCGTCCAGGAGATCCAGATCCGACGCCATCCCCGCTGTATCACGATTCAAGCTGTTTCAGGCCCTTTTCAATCCCATTTCATTACTGCTGCATCGCATCTGCATCTCTGAAAGTCTGCCTCGAGAAGTCTTGCCTCGGGCGCATCCAGTCTCTCCTTCAACAGCAAGCTCTCCTGTTCTTGATTTTATCAACATCACACCGCGCACATCGACGGTCGCCTGTATTCTAGTTTCCTAGTTGTCGCAGACTCTGCCTCGCTTTCATGTGTGCGATCGTGCGCCAGCATTAAGCCAACGACCAGCCGATAGCTACATCAGGCTGTTTCATTCCTCCTCCACCACCCACCACCACCACCTGTGCATCCACCACCGTCCGAGGAGCTGGATCAATTCACAGAAACTTCATATCTTCCGCAAGATCGGCGCGTCGCCGCGATGGGGAGAAGAAAGATTGAGATCAAAGCAATCAAGGATGATCGGAATCGCTCAGTGTAAGTTTATCTGCTGCTGGTCTACTCCGCTCTGCTTTCGAAACATCTGCTGATCAGAATCTTCGCAGAACCTTCCTAAAGCGCAAAGGTGGTTTGTTCAAGAAGGCGCATGAGCTTTCCGTCCTCTGCTCCGTCGATGTCGCGGTCATAATCTTTGGGAACAATAAGAAGCTGTACGAGTATTCGAGTAGTGATATCGGAGAAATCTTGACGAGATACAATTATGTACGTCGCCCTCTAGAATTGCTCGGATGGGAACTAACAGCTACCAGTATGGAGGAGCCAGTGAACACAAGGGCCCGGCGGACTTCAGTGGGAAGGGAAAGATGGACGATGATGATGACGATGATGACGGATCTGGACCATCCCACCACGGCTCAGTCGAGCCTCAGATGATGCCTCCGCAATTCCAGAACCAAGCCGCATTCCAACATATCAGACATCAAACACCATCTGCCTCTCCTCCTATTCCCAATGGCGTCTTCCCACATCATCCACAACAGCGTCAACATACTCCACAACCACAACATGAGTCTCGGCCTTCCTCAAGAAATGGTCCTCGAAGAACAAGCTCCAACCTCGTTCCCCAACAGCAGCAGCAACATCCTCATCCTACACCTCCCAATGGATATGCATATATGCCAAATCCAGCTATATATAATCCTCATAATGGTCCAAATATGCCACCACAACACCCACATGGTATGCCACAGCACATGCAGCAAGGCCCTCAAATGCAAGGTCCTCCTCAAGGAGTTCCACAACAAGGCGGCCCACAGTATCCAAGTTACGGCGCACCACCTCAGCAAAATCCTCATCCACAGCAAGTTCAGCAATTATACGCTGAGGAGCAACGAAGGGCGTCCATGCCACCAGCTTTTCCTCAACAAGAACGACCACAATCGAGATCTCCACCACAGCCACAACAGCAACAAGCCCCTCAACAGCAGCCACCTCAGCAAGAGCAAGAGGAGCAGCAACCTGCACCTCAGCAAATGCTTGAGCCTGTGAAGAGGATGTCGGTCAAGTCTAGAAGCATATTCACACCAATCGACGAATCACGGTCAATTCTATCGCAGCACTGGGCTTCTTCAACTTCCAATACTGAGCCAGCCCGTGACGCACCTACGTCGAATAACCGTGCTCAGTCTGTCGATGTTGGAGCTGTTACCCGCATCAAGACCAACAATTCTCCTCCGCCTGTTCGTGCTCAAACTCATAACAAGAATCGCAATGTTTCCATGTCCTCGATGTCTTCCATGCCTGATGGATTCACACCGCCATCACGGACAAATTCGGCTCAACTCGGTGGTGGGAAGCGTCCAGTCTTGAAAGTTCAGATCCCAGACGAGCCTTCACCTGATGGTGGCAGCGCAACTGCCGATTCCGCTTCAAGTCCACGGTCAAGCACCAACGCCACCGGGTCTAATGCTCGGCGGAATGGACATCAAAATTCGGATTCACACTCTTCTGGTGTTGTCTTACCGCCTCCGTCGCCTTCGGCCTCTGCTCTTCTGTCAGCTGGTGCTTCCGGTCCTCCAAATCCTTTCGCTCGACCTCATCCTGTTTCTCAAAACTCTCAAGCGAATTCAAATAACGGAAACCTGATCGATACGCCTGTCTCCGCCCTCCCCTCCAGATTCATGAACAACGACTTCCTCCCAAGTCCCAGCAGTTTCTATCCTGACTGGAACTATCGGGGCAGTGATTCGAATACTTTGCCCAGTCCCCTCAACTTCGCAACTCCCGTTGTGGGGACTGGACCGAGTTTCTTAAGAGAAGACAGTGGCAGTCGAGATGGCGGCAACAACAGCAAACGGAAAACACCCGAGGTGGAAGGAGAAAGCGGCGACGCCAAAAGACCTAAACTCGATATCTGATCATCTCCTCCAATCATCTTCTTCGCTTCTCAACTGCCTGTTTATGGATATCATATACCTTTATACGAGTCTTCTCCCATCTGGCTTGGGCTCTGTTCTCTGGTGTAGTGTGGTGCGGCGTGGCTATATCTTGTTCATTCTTCTCTCCCTCTGCATTGGGCGGTGTTTGATTTGCTTCTTTTCTTTTTACCTTCTGGCGTTTCGTGCTTCTTTATAGGGATGACGAAGTTGCAAGCGTGATGTTACTTGCGAGAGTCTTATCACGCGCGGTGCAAAGAGCTTGGTTCTTGGTTTTACTGAAGTGGTTTTGACAGTCTGGTGAACAAGCAAGCAAGTGCTGTATAATGGATACCCTTGCTTTCAGATGGATATTTGTGTGGCTAAGAGATCGTTCAGTTGGTGTGGTGCTGCATGGCTTTAGGTGGGAGTGGAGGATGGTGCGGGATTGGGGAAGCGGAGTAAAGTAGATATATAGCATGACACGGCGCGGTGTGAATCGATCAATGTAGTTGTGTGTATGAAAAAGATCATGACACTCTCCATTCTTGCTCATTCGCTCATCTTGAATTGACTACGACTCCATGCATCGAACGTTGCGCGCTGCTCAATCGCAGTTTCCCCGAAATCTAGGATCTGTGATCATGAACCCGCGTGGCTCCTTCCTCGTCTGAACGGGCTAGATGGGCACTAGGCGGCACTTATCTCTCCCTTTGAAAGAAGTCCTTCCAATGTCGAGTTGTTCACCATCACCATCTTCTTCTTCTTCCACACCATTTCAACTTCTTTTCACAGACTGTCTGCAGAGGACGGGCTGCCTTGAGATATATTCTGCGAATCATGTCTCACCATGCAAGCCTCAAGGCAGTGCTGAGTTGCTGTCACCTGCAAGCCTGCAGGTCTGCCTTGGCCACAGCCTTACCTAGTCAACCACAACGTCTGCCACTGTTTTTGCAACCGGACAACTACATCTCCCTCGAACAATTCCCACCAGCAACGTCTCGTACCGGGAGAAATGGCAGAGGCACTTGCAGGCTTCGGCGTGGCTGCCAACGCCGTCGCCTTTGTGGATTTCGGCACTAAGGTCTTCGCTGCCGGATACAGCCTTCGCAAGTCAGCCCATGGCACCGTAGATGCGAATGAGACGCACGAGCAACTCACAACAGATCTCGCAAAGGTCATCGATGATCTCAATAAATCAATTGAATCTTCGGCAACTCATCGTCAACTCACACCCAACGAAACTGGGCTGCTGGAACTCGCGAAGCAGTGCAACGCTGCGGCGACAAAGCTCCTGACCGCGCTGGAGAGACTGAAGTCACGGGCAAACATGGCAAATGGAACAGTTTCAAAGCTGCGTTGAAGACCGTTTGGAAGGAGAGTGAGATTGAAGATATGCAGAGGAGCATCGATAGGTTTAAGCAACAACTCATTCTCCGCATACTGTCATCGTTCCGATAATACCCAATCATCATTGTGTCTCCGATTATACTTACGTGGACAGAGATCAGATGTTTGGTCTGAATAGTACACAGTCTTCAATCTCAGACCACATCGAACGGCTTGACGAAATATCTCAGGGAGTCGGCGAGAAGTTTCTTGGCTTCATTCAGGAAGCGAGAACGTGGAAGGCTGAGATCATCGATGCTATCCATCAAGATAAAAGGAGTGCTGAAGATAGAGGACTGATTGAAAACCCTTCTAGTCATTTGAGGAGGATAACCAAATTCATCTGAATTGCTTCGCCAGCTACAGTTCAGAGACTCGGAAGACCGCCACAACCGTATATCGAAAGCTCATGAGGCCACATTTCTGTGGTTGTACCAGAATCCCGAGGAAAGTGTTACTGCATGGTCTTGCTTCTCTAAATGGTTGATTAGCGATACTAAGCTTTACTGGATTACTGGAAAAGCGGGATCTGGAAAGTCGACACTGATGAAATATATCTACAGTCAACAACGGACTTTCGATCACTTGGAGGAATGTTGTGGTGGAGCCACTCTTCTTACCGCTGCTTTCTTCTTCTGGAATTCTGGATCTGAAATACAGATGTCACAGCCTGGTCTTTTGAGATCTGTCCTACATCAGATTCTCAGCAAACGCCCCAGTCTGATCCCGGTGGTTTTCCCTGCGCGATTAGAATCGTGCATTTTGTTCGGCGATGATCCACAGGCATGGTCTTTGACGGAACTCCGCCAAGGTTTCCAGCTTCTAGCGGCACAGAATTTGGCTGACACCAAATTCTGTTTCTTTATCGATGGCCTTGACGAATTTGCAGGTGACCCTGTGACTCTTATCAATCTTTTAAAGGACGTCAGCTCATATCCAAATATAAAATTGTGTGTTGCCAGCCGTCCTTGGGTGGAGTTCGAAGACGCTTTCAAGGATCGATCCAGCTTGCGGGTTCAGGATCTCACCTATCGAGATATACAGGCCTATGTCAGCTCACACTTCCTTGGTCATGTAGGTTTTGCTGAATTGGAACGACGTGAGCCAGAGTATGCAAGTCAATTGATCGAAGATATTGCCCGCAAAGCCTCAGGAGTATTTCTCTGGGTCAACCTGGTGGTTCACTCACTATTGGCGGGCTTTGGGAATGCGGATAGAGTGTCAGATCTCCAAAGACGGCTAGAATTCTTGCCTCCAGATCTCCAAAGCCTATATCAGAAGATGTTTCAGAGCTTGGATCCCTTCTATCTTGAGCATGCCTCGCAACTATTTCAACTTGTTCGAGCATCTTCATCGCCGCCATCTTTGCTGTGTCTGCCGTTTGCCGATGAAGACGAGGATTACGTTTTCCAATGTCAAGTACGGCCTTTGGAAAGAGAAGAACAGATTCTCAAGGCGGACTTAATGCAACGAAGATTAAACAGCAGATGCAAAGGACTGCTTGAAGCCGCTCCTGCACAAGACTTACCCGACTTTCGGGAGAATCTTATCCTCGGAATACGTTATGAAACGGAGAACAATGAACATCTCGTCATTAGGAGCCCGAGAAGACCATTGCAGATCACGCTGTACAATACGTTCATCGGACAGTCAAAGACTATCTGGAAAGCCCTGGTGTGTGGCAAATGCTGCTTGGTGCTTGCCAAAGTCCCTTTGACCCACAGATGGCCCTCCTTCATTCTTTTGTCCTACAACTGAAAGTTCTAAACCCTCATCGCCTCACTCATTTTCTCTTCTGGGCAAATATTCAACTCTGTATGTCATATGCAAAATTGCTAGATACACGACGCCCGTCCTCTGAACTAGTGAAGGTACTTAATGAGTTAGATAACGCAGCAACTGAGCTGACAAGCCACGTTGGCTTGGATGGATTGTCTTTCACGGCGGTTTATGAAAAACGACACGACTTGAGCACAACTCCCAATTACATGTCTCATGGATTCTACAGCTCACGATCAAGAAGCTTCTGTAAATACAGGGCCGAAGACGAAACATCACAAAAACCGTCTCATGACTCAGAGCTAACCAGTAAGCTCACACGTACCACTTACCAGCCACACTGGACGTGCACACTTTGGTGCGGAGGGGTAGGGGGTCCTTCCTTCCTTCTCTAAGCGTTCAGGTAGGTCTCATAAGTTATGCCAGAAAAAAGATAAATGTCTGATAGCCCAAACATTTAGACTAAAACCCGCGCTGATTGATGCTATTTTCTTCGACTTTGAGTTGAATAATTTCTTCGAAATCGAAGAATTTCCGAACTTAGCAATGGTTGATCTTCTCCTCGGCAAAGAAGCAGATCCAAGTTGGTCCTAGGGGGTTACCACAGTCTGGGAATATACTCTTCAGTTTGCCATATATGCAGAGAAGACCTCTGGTACAGCGTGGAAGAGCAAAGCATTCTCGATCACTTGGTTACATGTCTTTAAAACATTCCTCGAGCATGGAGCTGATCCTGCTGCGGTTGATTCAATTATCCTTGGAAAGCTAAGGGAGGCTAAATCGATAACTCATATGGAGGTTGCTCTCCGCGTTCTGGACTTAATCGCAAAGTCTAAACGCTGGAGTTTGCCTTGGCTCCGAGCCTCAATATTCGGAGGAGGAGCACCAGGAGATACAACTCTCTGGATGGGTTCACTCGATGTTTACACGAGGAAGCCAAATAGTTGATCGAGTACCTTTTGGTCTGGTATTCTGCGAGGAGGATCTTATTGTAGCCAGGTGACAGTTGAGCAGCGGCATCGCTTGGCACTCTCGGAAGTATCTACGTGTTAGTAAGTCTTGACGGGTTTTAAAAGCAATTAAAGACCTTGATCTGATTAACCGCTAGGAAGATGTGCGTTACACGAAGCTTACAATATCAAAGGAAAATGGTTGCATATCGTCCAATAGACCACTCTCTACGAGGTTGTGAGTTGTTGGGTGACAGTAGCTGAAGCGGAAAGTGGGGCAGTTATGTAGATACTGTAAGCGAGAATGAAAACAACGAAGACGCTTGCTGGATCTCATGATATCTAAATGACACCACATAACCTCCAACAATGCACATCTCATTCAACTATGACATACACTACAAGCTCCTCGTGATACCGATCAATCCTCAATAAAAGTCCCATGCGGACCAAGAGCATAAACCTGCGGCAAGTATGCTCTTGCAACCTCCTTGAAACTCCTCCCATCCAGCGCCACAAGAATACTCTGCGTCCCCTTCTTATTGATAACAATAGTCAAGACAACCCCATCATCTTCCTCGACAGAACCAGGCCTCGCAACAAAAACAGGTTCACAAGGACAGCTCTCCCCATCCTCCGGCTGCCACCTCACAAACTTCCCAGTAAGCCAATCAGACTTCGCCAAGCCCCCAAAGAACGCAGCTTGGATAGTCTTCAACCCCGAACTATATCTTCCAATGGGCACTTCCGTCCCAGGACTGGCCCCACCATTATCCGCACAGGCATACACATACCGATATCCAGGTGTCATCGAGTGATCCTTGCGGATCCTCGGCAGTTCCATGTTTGCTCCGACAATTGCCTGTTGCACTGTTGCGCGTGCGATCTTGTTGATGTTTGCGGTGTTGATAGATGGGAGCTCGTATCTGACGAGCGTGCCGTCTATGAATGGTCGTGCGGGATCGAGGATGTTACTCATGCAGTACTCTTTGTACGGGACAGAACCCCCCTCGTAACTGCAGAGATCGACGTGGATGTTTGTGTTTCCTGCGGCGTCGATGAAGTCGTACGCGTTTACGGAGTGGAAGAACATGAAATTGGGCATTTGGTATGTTGCGATGCTATTTCGAGGTATCGTGTTAGTGAGGGGCAGACTACTGGTAGCAGGGTATGAGGAAGTTGGAAATTGGAGACTGCGGAACTTACTGCTTCCCATCTGTCTTGCGCAAGACATAGAATTGCGTGGGTACCTCGGCTTCGTATTCTAGCATTTCCATTATCGGCTTCGTCGTATCGCTTACATCCATGTGAACCGGCTTCCATCATCATCAATCAGCATTCCGACTCGTCAAAACAACATGAACACGAATGATCAAAATCAAAATACATACATTCCTAACAAAAACAACATAATTCTGCGTCATAGCCAACGAGTGGATATAGCACGGCTCACACGGCAGCGCCGTCTTCCACAGCACCCTCGCCGGATTCGTCGTATAATCGAGTGCGAAAACAGACAGCACACCCTTCTCTGAGATCAGGTAGTTGTATATGGCGCCTAGAGTGCGATCTCTGGGTGGGTGGGCACAAATTCCGAAGCCGGAGAGGCGAGAGTCGATGTCAGCGTATGTGAGGAGTCTTTTGGGTTCCAGCGTCTCCCTGTCGCAGATTTGAAGCATGTTAAAATCTGTCAAGACCATGATCTTGCGATGCTTTAGCTTGCTGTCACGATACATTTTACATGGAAATTAGAATGGAGGGGAGGAGGGGAACGCATACTTCTTCCTCTGCAGGCTTCTCGGAGGCTGTACCCCGTGAAAGTGGATTTGTGTCCTTGGGTAGATGCATGCCTCTGCGTGGCACGACGTTGATGTTCGCAGCGTCTGGCTCCATGTGACCGACTGGCACAAACAATGATTGCTATACCATGATTAGATCAGGCGTATATATACGAAATCAACGATATTGATAGATAGGAAAGTCTTACCTTCGCCCCAAGAAGCGCCGAGCACGGATCCTGGGCCTCTATCAAAGGGGTATTTGCATTAAGCCCAAACATCGGGGTCGATAAGAAACCGTCCTTCAAGGCTCGGCGAACCACTCCCTCGGCTGTGTGCCGGCTGCTGTAAGTGACCTGGCCATTTTCAAATTCGAATTTGTGTAGCTGGCCTAAACCGTCGAAGAAGTGCTGTAAGATGGCTGGTGGCTTCGAGCCGTCTTCTGATAGGGGAATGACGAATTTGCCGGCTCCGATGCTATTGCATGAATGTTTAGCAATTGAATTTATAAATTTTGGGATTTGAGAATGTAGAATTGGTTAGATGCGTATGTACTCACCGCATGAAAGTTCCCTGCAACCATGTCGGCCACTGTCCCTCTACTGAGCATTTTACAGCCTTCGGCGTCTCTGCGACGTTCTTCAGATACGGAGGAACATATTCCAAGTCCTCGAGGCCGACGAAATAGTTATTGTAACCTTTTGATTCTGACGGTTGGGCTATCTGTGGAGTCATTGTTTTCACGGGTGCGACGAGCGTGCTGAGATGATTCAGATTGATGGAGGTAAATGGCTAGTGAGTTTCTCCTGTCCGGAAGTTTGATCTGCTAAATTGTCTCGAGAAACCCCGAACATCACTTTATACTATCTTGCAGTCGGCTCGGAATTGCGAGGAGACCGAAAAACAGTCGCGGAGCGGGCTTTACGTATGTAGAATTTGCCCATAGGAATTCAGCTGTGCAACTATTTGGAACGAGGGAATCACGTTGAGGCAGAATATGAGAGAAACTGTACTAGCTTAGATTACACGGTGTGCGAATCGGGAGGCTTACACTCGTTTTGGCCTTGGGGTAAAAATGAAATCAAGAGCCGGCTACTGGTCCGGGGATGTATCGGGAGCTAAGCGAGGGATAGACTTTGCGTAAAACTGTAACTCCGCATCCGTCTCCGCATTTGTCCCCGCGTGGCTGGAACATTACGCGGAGGGCTTAATGTCCACGCGTGCTAGTATTTCATATTGACTTTGTTAGCACATGGTTGTGGATCATCTCGTGGCAGGCCTCATGCCTCATGCATCGGTTCACTCTTTCGGCACTTAGAACTGCGATAGATACGCGTCGACCAACTGCACCTAAATAAAACTCATTATCATATCTCTCTCTCCAATATCGGATCACTTTAGAATCAAATCAGTCCATTGCAACACGGCGCCCCACAATAAATTCAACAACAGTATTTCGCCAAGTGCATCATCAAGATGGCTACAAGTCAAGCAGGAACACTGGCTCCTTGGGTAATTCACCCCATCTAGTTTTTCCTCTTTACTAATAGCTTTAGAATTGGCCTATGTGGTGGCGAGTACTCATCCTTCTCAACATAAGCTTCTACAATATGATGGGCAACGTTTTCGCTGCAGGGATCTCGCCATTATTCGCTCTCCTCATCGAAGATTTTCACTGTACGATTAACGAGGCATCTCATCTGGCTTCATACGCTCTGCTAATGCTTGGCCTAAGTGTAAGTGTTCGGATGGAACAGTGCACTTTCAGCTGTCTAACCGATCTCTAGAATCTCGTAGCTTTGCCCCTGACAGACTACCTGGGAAAGAGATACACCATCCTGATCTCCATGGTCTGTTTTCTAGCTTCCAATATTTGGGCCGCCAAAGCCAATTCCTACGACTCTCTGCTGGCCACTCGGTTCGTTGGTGGATTCTCAGGAGGGGTAATCGAAGCTCTTGGTCCCTTCATCGTGTCCGAATGTTTCCATGAGCATCAACTCGCACGCGCTATGGTCGTTTATGTCGGATTCCTAGCTGCTGGCTCTGCTATTGGGCCGATAGTTGCGGGCGGCATCGCCTCCGGCACGAAAAATTGGAGATGGTTCTTTGGCATAAGTTCAATTGCTATTGGTATCAACATCATCACTTGTATATTGATGCTGCCAGAGACGACACATATCACCAACGACCCCGAGGCCGAAGACCCCAACAGCACAACTGAAGAAGAGAAAGCAAGTACCACCTACGCAGAAACAGCAGCTGAACGCGGAGAGCCCCTATCAACACCCCCGCAGACCCACTCGCTCAAAGCCTTGTGGATAGAAAGATCTTTCTACACCAAACTCATCTACGTCAAGGACAAGAAAAACCTCCTCAAAAGTCTACTACAGCCCTTCCCACTCCTACTCGCTCCGCCTATTCTCCTCACCACCCTCATCTTCGGCTTAACCATCGGCTGGACAGCCCTGATGTCTATCGTCTCCTCAAACGTCTATTCCGCACCTCCTCATCTATGGCAGGCATGGCAAGTCGGCCTCATCAGCTTCGGTAACTTGACTGGCCTACTGATCGGTCTTCCACTCGGCGGTCTCATGGCAGATAAGCTCTCCACCCGCGCAGCGAAGCGCTCCGGCGGAGAACACAACCCACGACATCGTCTCCCAGCCGTCATACTCGGTGCTGTCATCAGTCCAGCCGGGTGCCTTGTTATCGCCTATGGATTCGAGAAAGACCTACACTGGATTTCAATCGCGGTTGGATGGGGCATGCTGGCATTTGGGCTGACAGCTTCAGCTAATGTTCTGTTGACGTACTCGGTTGATTGTTTCAGGTTGAGGGCTGGGGATGTTGGGGTGTTGGTTAATGTGGTGAAGAACACATTGGGGTTTGGTGTCTCGCTTGTTTCTATGGATTGGTATGGTAGTCAGGGGCCGCTTCGTCAATTTGGCACTATGGCGGGGGTATTGTGGGCCGTTTACTTGTTTGTTATTCCTGTTTATATCTATAGTGACTGTTTGGTCAGGTTTTCGGAGCGGTGGTTTGTTTGGTAGTGGTGGAGAGCAGGAATGGAGGGATTTTGGAACATTTTTATTCTGAAATGAATGTATACTAGATGATCAAATCAAAGATACATCTCCCACATAGCTCATTCATGACGCTCCAAATGATCTCACATGGAGCTCTGTCAGAGTCCAATGGTAGCAAAATTCTCGTCACCACACAATGTGTTTGAGGTACTTACGACGTAGCAGTGAAAAAGTCTACGCCGACTTCCTTTCGAAGGCAATCTCGATGCATTGATCTCCCTGTTTGGCTCACGCGTGGTGCAGGACTATATGAGGGCTTTAAGGATGATTTACGCCCGGAGATATGTCTGCTGAGAATTGAGCTGTGCGAATGTAATCGCATGCTTATTGATATAAAGGATTCTCCAATCCGGAACTAATCCGTGGGTATCGAAACTTTGAGTTGCTCAGAGTTAGCAAGCATCTGCACCAATGCACAGCTAGGCCAAAAGCACATACGTGGAAAGGCAAGGCTAAGAGTTTGTTTCACCAGACTGGGATCTGATAAGTCGCTTGTTCTGATAATGCCACATCACTAATTCCAAGCATTACAACAAAACAAAGTAAAACACTTGTTTTCATACCACCATAGTCGATGTTTCTACACACCACGAGGAGACAGCCTGTCTAACTAGAGAAAAGTGCGGCTCCAACATGATATTTTACTTTTCTGAAAGAAGTAAAGGTTTATCCAGTCCCATCGTGTCATCCTCCCAGGTATGCAAATATATCGCTAAATATTCCATCAATGCCGTAACGAGAACGCAAGCATCTCAATAAGCTCTAGGTCAAAGCGACCTTCCCCCTTCCTTTCCTTCCCTCAAGCCGGAGTTAAAACGACCCTCGTTCCGTTCTTGCTCGCCAACGTCAAAGTCAACCACTCTCGAAACGGCTCCGGATCCCTATTCTCAATCTCCCCAAATTGCTGCATGATCCTTACGATCGAGTAGCCCGCCTCGGTCAACGCAAACTGCTGCCCGATACAGATTCGGGGCCCGCCGTTGAAAGGAATATAGGCCCAGCCGGGCTTGAGTGTTTCCCAACGCTCGGGACGGTACGCCGTCGTCACGTCAGGTTACAGTTTTCTTACTTACAGCTGCGATCTCGAGACTGCCGTATGAAAACCACGGTGAGAAGATATGTTCATCTAGAGAGAAGGAATCTATTCATCATTGGAGCGAAGAGACGGCTGTATGCGACACATAAGTAGATGTACAGGATGAAATGAGAGGAAATCAATTACAAGCGCAAACATCTCCGCCCTCCTATTAGAATGCCACGCCATTCCTCCTTCCCCAGAAGCACATCTCACTCTTGTTTCTTCTTCTTGTTGCCCGTTTTCTTTGGCACTCTAACCAACCAATAGACAAAGAGGGCGCCGGCGATGTTGAAGACTGAGTACGAAATGAAGATACCAAAGTTCCTCCACCGCTCCGAGTAGAAGGCGTGGGAGCCCGCCAGGTAGGTGTTGGTGCTGCCGATTGTGCAGAACGAGCACGTATCGGTAGCGTTGGCGTCCTCCAGATAGCCGCCCGCAATTTTGATGTACGCGCTCATGTACGCGCCGCAGGTCTGGCCCGCGAGCGGAGCGAAGTGGAGAAGCTCGTTGGCGGCACACACTACATTCGTGTTGGCGACGGCGACGGAAAGCATAGCTGTTGCCATGTAAGTGAACGGTGAGACGCGGTACATGAAGATCCAGAAACGCGGGAACGTGTCGGGGTTGGCGAGGATGCCACAGAAGATCAGACACAGCATAAATAGCAAGTTGGCTGCATTGCCTCCAGCTTCGGCAGACTCAAAGCCGGCGATGACCATATCGGTAAAGGTGCAGGTAAACATCATAAAGGCCCATAGCAAGAGGAACATGAGGGCACTACGCTCGGATACCTGGCCTGCTGGCTCGGCATTTTTGTATAGGCCAATCGGGTAGTAAAAGCATAAGAATATGAGTAGCGACATCAGGGTGTTCCAAGGGATCTCGACGATAATCTGAGAAAGCATGAAGACCTTCCACGAGTAGACCTTTGATGGCCGCTCTCGAACCTCATACAGATCTCGTTGGACAACGAAATATGGCATCGTTTGCTGGACCAGCTGGCCAAAGATGGTCAAGAGATTGAAGACGGCGAAAGTCTGATTCTGTAAACCCTGTATGGTGTTTGGAGCCTTGAAGAATGAGAAGCCAATAAAAGCCGAGATGGAAACACAGAGGGCGGCCTTGGAGTAGATATAGGAGGGTGTTCGCCAGTACTGCTGGAAGACACGGTGCGTAACTTCAAAAAGCTGCTCTGACAAGGGAGCGGCAAATTCTCTGTAACCGGCTTGCTGCTCATCTGCCGTTTGGCTATCACTGGCATGACCCTTAAGAAGCTCGACCTCTTTCTGGACAGTCTCAAATTCGGGACTTTCTCGCCAGGTCTCATACCAATCGACGTCGGAATCCGATCCAGGAGCAGCGCCAATAGCTTCCAGCATCCATTCAGCAGGGTTCTCATCCGGTGTGCACGGGCGAGCGCCGTTGCGTTCAAAGTAGGATGTCATAGTGTGGGAGTTCTTGCCGATCTCCCCAAAGTATACTGTCTTTCCGCCTTTGGCCAGGAGGAGCAAGCGATCAAACCGTTGGAAAAGCATAGCCGAGGGCTGATGGATAGTGCAAAGAATCGCCTGTCCGGACTTTGTAAGTTTCTCGAGGAGATCGAGGATAGCCCAAGAAGTCTGACTGTCAAGACCTGACGTAGGTTCGTCAACAAAGAGTAGCAAGGGCGGTTTAGCCGCGAGTTCGACGCCGATCGTTAGGCGCTTTCGCTGCTCCACATTAAGACCTTCACCGAGAATGCCAACAACGGCATCGGCATATTCATGCATATCCAAGAGCTTGATAACTTCGTCGACGTAAGCGAGTTTTTCCTTCCGCGGAATATGGGTCGGCTGTCGCAAGAGAGCGCTGAAGTTCAATGCTTCTCGGACGGTGGTGGTTTCAAGGTGGAGATCTTGTTGTTGAACATATCCAGTATTTCTCTGGAACGAAGCGTCACGAAGCCTTCCATTAACAAGCATTTCGCCAGTAATGACACCCGTTGAAGTTCGGTCAGCCAAACAATCAAGCAAAGTCGTCTTTCCAGCGCCAGACACACCCATAAGGGCGGTAAGAGTGCCAGGTTTGACCCAACCATCGACGTGGTCGAGAATACGACGATTCTCGCTTTTGATCTTCACATCAAAGCACACGTTGCTTGAAAAAATTAAAATCTGCAATGCCTAAAGATTTTTGGGAGAGGGCTAGCTGCATATAATGGACTTACCTCCAATGAAAAATGCTGGTCTGCTTCTGAATAAGCCCACCTTCCTTGTCAGAAGTGTTACCATGATCCACTTGCGTCGCAATTGCAGAAGGTCCAGATGAAGTTGGCATGCCAGCTTCCGCATCATCTCTTTGTTCCTTGAACTGGGCTGGCTTGTGCCCTCTGCGGAAAACAAGCACTTCGCCCTTGGACTTTTTGGCAGTGACAAGCTCGGTTAGAACTACGTATAGGCCGTTGAAGAAACTGTTTCCGTCAGTGAATGCACGAGCATGGGGCAACCAAGACGTACATGAGGAAGCCAATCAGAATTCCGATATTGCGCCACTTGTGACTTGCTTCGTATCGGAAGCCAGAGGATATGTAGGACGTTCCGGAGACAAAATCGTTTCCTGGGGCGGAGCCGATAGCCGAGCACACGCGATTAGCGTTGCCAACATCTGCGTATCCAGGAATCGACGGGCTTGGAACATATGATGTGCACAGATAATCAACCCCATGGAACTATACATCGTTAGATTCTACCATGAAACCTTGTAGGGTAAGCTACTTATGGCGTACCTCATTAATCATAAGAGCTTCGAAGGCATATGCCACAGGGTCGACATAATTTAACCATCTGCACCAGCCCAACATGTAATCGATGGGAATGACGAATCCAGTAAACATGACGAGAGCTAAAATCAATATAGCTGCCGGGACCATAGCTTGCGATAGGGTTCGAGATGCGGAAGCAATGGATCGGAAGATGCCAGACATAGATAGGACGGTTAAATAGGACGTCATCAGATAGAAGAAGAACGCTCCTGGTTCACGTCGGAGGTTGGACATAAAGTCTGTACTCATGTCAATGGCTTCTCCGGGACGAGTGAAGTGAGAAAGGACAGATGGAGCCAGGATACTAAACACGATCTTGACTCTGTTTTGGAGAACAAGAGGCATACTTACAGAGGACGAGGTTGAACACGATGGAATTCAAGGTCTTATAGGGTATGTCTATCAACATAGACGCGAATGCCTCAGCAGAAGGGTGATAGAACGCGTACCGAGCATGCTTTTCGACGATTGATCGTTGCGCGTAGAGAGTCAAGATTTCCAAGGCCGAGCTGAAGGCGTTCATGAGCACACCAAAGAATAACAAAGCACTGCGTTGGTAAAAGCTGGATGTGGTGCGTTTCAAGTTGAAGAAGACGGAGGTGATGATTAATCCCATTATGGCATTAGCGATGAGCTGTCCGACGGTGATGGAAGGGTCTCCAATGAGGCGCCGATATGCGCGCCAGAGACACAACTTCACCTGCTGACCATATGATAATGTAAAAGGAGAATTGACCCGCTGTCTCTTGGCCTGCTGAGCTCGTTTGTGGTTACGGAAAGCCACAGCGTCAGGGCCATTGAGGGGGTGGGCAACCTTGTACTCCGCAATCTCCTCCTTGAGAGCTTTGTACGCAGTGCTATCCTTCCACGCCGTTGCAAACTCGTCTGGGGTTCTAGGTACCTTGTTCTCGAAGCCGTGTCGGACGATGCGTTCTTGAGGGCTGGTCATAGATGTTAAGAAATCAGGAGTCGTCTGGCGGTCAACACAGTCGAAGCCCAAATCGATGAAGTACTTCTTAGCAGCATCGGCGCGACCGAAAAAGATTTGCCGGCCTTCGTAAAGGACAAGAGCCTTATCGAAAAGGTCGTATGCGTTCTGGGGAGCTTGGTAGATTGACACGGCGCACGTATTTTGGAAAAGCTCCGTCTGAAGCCTGAGAGTCTTGCAGAACTCGACGGCGTTGGCACTGTCCAAACCTCGAGTTGAGTTGTCCCAGCACTGGAAAGGGGCCCCAGAAAGAGCGGCCTCCGAAATAGTGACTCGTTTTCTCTCCCCGCCAGACACGCCTCGAACGTACTCGTTTCCCACTCTGGTATTTCGCGTGTGGCTGATACCGAACATTGCCATCACAACATCTCTCAAGTGGTCTGAGAATATGTCGTGGGTCACATTCTCAGGCAGACTCCGTGGCGCTCGAGCGCGAGAGGCAAAAGTCAAGGTTTCACCGACAGTGAGCATGGGGAAGTGCACGTCGACTTCGGCAGTGTAAATAGCCTCACCGCGGTGCGCAGTATGGATCTCCTTCGCGGTCAATCCCTGGTAGTTGAAATAAGACTGGTCATCCAGGTAGAGACCGTTCGTCTCGCCTGCAAGAGTCTTGAGGAAGGTGCTGCACCCAGATCCAGGAGGGCCCAACACGACAAGCATTTCGCCCTTGTGGACAACCCCGTCAAAGTTGCGCAGGATGTCGATACGGCGCTGCCTCTGGCCCAGTGCCCGGCGCACCATACCCACACCTTCCAACCACACATTGGCAACGTCTTTCTGGTAGTCCGTTCCCGCGCCGTATCCATAAACGTGCAGGTTCTCGAAGCAGACGCCGCTGGTACGGAACGAAGCTCCATCCGCAGCCACTTGCTCGACAATTGCCTTTGCCCAAGTGCGGGCTCTGAACTTAGGGCTGTTGGGATTCAGAGGCGAGTCGGGGTGCAAGTCAGCGGCGAAAGGGCCGCCAGGAAAAGGGCCCGTAGCCGAAGCGTGGGACTGCGATGTATAGGTTCGCGCGAGGGCCTTTACCATGCCGTCCCTCTGCTCTTGCGCCGACTCGTCGCCGCCGTTCTCGCTGCTATCGACGTATCCCGCCTCCGTCTCCTTCTCCTGCTCAGTGGCGGGAGTGGCAGTGACAGCCGCCGAGATAGCATTGCCGTCGTGGGCGCCATGAGGAGACGCCGCATCGGGACTCGAGACTAGAGCCTCTGCATGTGAACGCTCGACGGTAGAAGACCGACGCGCGAGACCAGCTGTTCTGGCAGTGGAATCGTTGTTGCCGAAGATAGTGCTACCGGTGAAGGACATTGCGATCGTGGCCTGGCCTGCCCTGGCGCAGCCGGATCGTGAAGGCTGAAATAAAGAAGTAGAGAAGGCAGTAAAATGATAGATAGATAACCATGAAGAAATTAAAGGCTAAAGAGAGCGAGGGCTTGCTTTATGTCAACATGAGCCACAGGCAAACATCAACCTTAACGAGCAGCCAACGGTAGACGTAGACCCGAAGGCCGACCTGTTCATGTATTGCCTCCGTAGCCTGGACAGGACAGACAGGGAATACGGACGAAGGCCTTGGGTCGCCGAGACTGGCTGGGTGTCTCCATAGGATGGGAGCAGACGATAGACAGCAGATGAGATGAGCCGAGCCTCACTCACATCATTCAAGATTATCATTGCCTTGCTCAACATGCTCTGCCACTATCATATTGACGATATAATATCTGGCTCCCGCGCAAAACCAAGCCTCCGTCCCCTAGTCTGAGTCAGTCTAGTAGTCGGCGGTCCAGTGAAACATAAACATAAATATCAACATAAATTGGGGTACGAGGGGAACGTTGGTGTTGGTTGGCACAGGCTCGCGCCGCCGGTCGCTACTATTTTCCGACGTGAAAAGCTCGGCCCGGAATCACGCAGGATCCGAGGAGCAGGACCTGCCCTGTCCCTAGTCCCCACCAACGGCGGCTCGCTAGGGAGACGGGAGGAAACGTCAGTAAAGTACTAACGTATTAAGTGGGCCTACACGTTATGGTGGTGTGGTGGTGTGGTGGTGTGGAGGACTACTCTGGTGGTGTCTCTGGGGTGTGTCACGCAAAACATGGGGTAGGGGTTTGGGCTCCGCTGCCCCCGCATGGGGTTTAGGTTCTGTTGTAATCGCCCTCAGAAACTTGCGCGGGCACCTCGTTCTCAGTGTAAGTAACTAATGCTGACTTGGACTGCTTCAGCTGATAAGTACTAGCGTTGAAATCCCGAAATTGAACCAGGCTTACAACGGATTTGTGATCAATAGCTCCAGCGAATCGTCCTTCTCATGTTCCGAGTTCGATAGAATCCATTTATCAGGTTTCATCCGAGGCAATTATTCTTGCCTATGAGCTAAAGCGACCAACGAGACAGCGCCAGAAATCAACAATGCCACAAATCAGGCATCCCCATCTCAACCGGAGCCACAGCTGGGATCGGGTCAGGAGTCGGCGCAGTAGCAGTCACTATACTCGGCATTTTCCTCTGGTGGTTCTGTTTCAGGAAGAGAAAGTCGGCACATTTCCCCTCATAAGAAGACGGAGGTTCCTGCTATTTCGAAGCCGAGAGAGCTACATGCGAAGTCGATTGGAGAGAACTTTTAGTATACTGTTCCGAGGAAGCCTGTTGCTCAGTCGGGAAGTCAGGATGAGGTGGTGGTAAGGAGTGAGGGGAAAAGGCATGAGTTGCAGTGATTGTTGTATGGGCTCACGTGGGTGGAGGTAGTGGAGTGACGAAAGGCGGAGATAAGGAGAGTGGCATACCTTTTCAAGAAGGGAGAAGAATTGGTTTTCTCGACTTGAATTTGAAGGAGGAGTTCATTTGATCGAAGTATGGGAAATCTGGCACTGAGTGCAACTCGCTTGAGTTTGTTTATCAACCCCACCTCCGCTCGCTTGTATGCAGAGTGAAAAAATAAAGTGGGCATCTCCACCTCCAACTCCATGCACCAGTCAGTCCCTTTCAATGAGAAGGACAAGATTCTCGGACAGCGTGAAAGAGCTAAAAGAAACCTGAAAAAAGATCAAAAATAGATCGATTGAGCTCCCTCGGGTGGGCTTGAACCACCAACCTCTCGATGAATCTGTTGTATAACAGTCGAACCTGGGTGATTGTTAGAATGATGATTGATACAAGGTGTAGTTGAGTACTTACGCGCTAGCCAATTGCGCCACGAGGGATGTGTCTGCTGATATGATTGGTTCGTCTTATTTGTTTATGTGTATGGAATTGACATTTTGTGAAATGTTGGTTGTGCGATGTGATGTGGGGTGGATGTGAGATGTGGAGACTAGGAAGAGGGCCCAGGGAATGATGATTGGCTACATGGATATAAGGAACAAGTGCCGACAAACCTATTAATGAGCAGGCTCGCAGAGATTGAGCTCGTGGGGGTGGTTAGCTGCCGTTACGTCAGTGAAGTGAAGGTTCCCGAAAGCAAGGAGAAATGAATTGCGTTTTGCAGACGGTCACGTGAAAATAATGTCTCTCCAAGACTTCAACTATGAAAGCGCCCCTGCTACATCTCGAACTTGCGAGAACGATAATAGTTGTGCTAAGCTAACATGAAATTTCTGACCACTGATATGTTCATTGAAAGCAAAATGGACGTGAACATTATTGTACAGATAGCAATGATCTAGCGTTCTTAGGCCTCGGTTCGACTTGGGTCTACATATCTCCCCTCCTCAAAAGCCTGTCGAATCTCCGTCATCACACTGTCCATGCGATATTCTTCCTGTTCAGACCACTCATTATGGTTTGTGTCCGACTCTGGCAGCCCTGACTCAGGGGCAAAAGTGATAGATGCGAACAACTCACATGTCATCATCTCACCAAACTCCAGTTGTCGGACTGAGATCTGGTCAGCAGATTCAGGAACCTGATCTACTGGGTCTATGAATTGCCATGCCCATTGTCCGATCTTTATGTATTGAAGGGAGTGGCATCGACGTTTGAAGAGCCTGGCAAAGCTTTCCGCGATATTTCATAGTCGGTTAACGGCGGGCCACCGGGATAATTCTTTCGAAGAGTATCCTCCCCCGTTAACGCTCTTACTGTTTAGACGAAGCTTTGTAAGTTGCTTGAGTCATTTCAAGGGGGTAGCACAATGGCCGTGAAAGATTAGCAGGAGATTTATACATTGCGATGCGACTGTGGTGACTAACCTAAGAATTGTTGAGGTCGAGGCAGATGCCAAGACGCTTCAAGCTGGCACCGCCATCATGAAGTCTGTCGAGGACAATGATAGTCCGAGAACCCTGAAGTGGCTAAGCAGTCAATATATCAGGCTCCAACTCTGATGCTACACCATTATTTGACTATTGTTCTCCTACATCTGTGTTTGCCACTAAGTCTCAACCTGCAATCGTGCCAGAGGCTGATTCTGGCTTCGATCGCGTCTCTGATTCCACGTCTGGTTCCATTTCTGAATCCCATTCCGAATCCCACACAAAAACAAGACCAGAGCCCGAATTGGTCACCGACCACATGCTGGATTTTCTCTCGGCAGTGATCTCGCGAGTGAAGACATATTTCAGGTTTGGGGGAAGCCTCAACAAAACAAACTGCTTCAAACTGAATTCGCAGAAGGCATATTGATCAGTCACAATCAGATCTTTCACCGAATGAAGGACAGTGTTGAGCCAAGTCCTTTTATCAACACTAAGTCGTGAAACTGGCAGTTGCCGAAGTAGGACACACGTATCGAAGAGATTCCAGTCAATCTGAAGGTATGCATCCTCGTCATCAGCTCCTCGGACTAGCCCGATCAACAAATGGAGAGTCTAAAGTCCACTAACATCGTCTAATTTCGCGAGGGAATCTCCAGTGTCAGGCTTGTATGTGCTCGGAATGACACATGGCCGAGCCTTCAAGTCTCAAGCTTCAAGGGCGACTTCTCCAAAGCATGATGCTGAGTGCAGAGATCAAGCAGGAGCTCGCCTTCAACTCGAAGGAGTCATATTTCTGGAGTGCCTTCGCAACCAGCTCGCCAACCCAGTCCAAGCCCAAGCTTTCTCAGATGTGGAGAGGAGCTGAGAGCTGCAGCGATGCCTCTAATGTCATCAGCCTCTTTCCGGCCGATGTCGTGAAGTTCCAGTGATGTAAGATTATGAAATCTATCGACTGGGATGGAGCAATTGCGCGATTGCTCTTCCATTGGTAGTCGAAGAATACGTGGAGATGTGCGAGAGACTTGCATGACTGCAGGGCCGTCATGAGATTCTTATCTCTCAGCATCGCAGACGGGATGCGATCGTCATGCGGAGTCGTGCCAGCTGCATGATCGGACTTATAAGAGGCCCTCGTACCTGGAACTTCCCAGATTCGGCATTTTTCTCAATATTCTCACCACAAACTCGACGTAATCACCGTTCATCGCAATATCGTAGCTGAAGCCATCAAACAAAAATTCTTCGATGCGAACTTCGAAGTCCTTAGTCCAGAGCGATTTGAGGTTCGGCAGACGAACGTGATCGAATGCTTGAATGGTGGGATCATCTATGCGGTACGAACCGGATATCGACAGCTCTTTAGCTGACCTGCCCGCGCCGCCCAGTTAACTTATGACTTCGGCATCGATTATTGTCACACCCAGAGACCGGAGGCGGCAATATTCAAGCAATTCCCATATTGGTTTCAGGATATTTTTCTTCTCGGGCTCCAGTACATCCTGAGCCTGAAGTGCATATCCGTTGTATATGTCCAAATTCTATAGAGTTCCAAGATCGAAGACTTTTGTCAGGTAATTTCCCAGAGAGGATGTAGATGCTGTTAGGCACATTGAGTATCCGAGTCGTAGAGTCCGAACCTTAAAGGGCTGTGTTCTGGGTTGAGTACCATATGTTAAACACAATGACCTGTGCAGGTCTGTTTCATCTAGGATGAGTATTTCGTCACCGCCTTCGTCGACGTCTTCGCCATAGACAGTCTTGGCACCCCTCCCGAGCCCCAGCTTCTTGAGATGGGGACAGTCTGCCAAAGCACTGGCGATGTCTCGAACAATGACTTTGCAATCCCCATGAGAGTTATGCAGCTCGAGAGATGTAATGTTCTTGAAACGCTTAAACCTTGTCGAGCAGTTTTCGAGCCCGTCCTCTGTGTCTCCGCAATTTGCAGTACAGAACTGAATAGCGAGGTTCTGAAGGCTTTTCATGTTCTTGAGAAAAACTAAGAGTTCGGGGCTGCGAAGCATCAGGATACAATCATACAGTTCTAGGCTTTCATCTGTCCAGCTATGGCAGTGTTCTAGTATGACGATACCCTTGTATCCTTCAGAGATACTTACCGAATTGTCCGAAGGTTCGACATTCTGCCTAGCATGCTTACAAGCAACTCAGCGACCCTGTTAATCTCTTCTGCAAAGGTCGTGTCGCTCTTATTTGAGTCTGCCTGAAAGTTGAAGGTCTGAAGATGACATAATGTCTCCGGCAATTCCTTGTTTCCAGCTGTGATACTGCCTTCAATTCGAGAGTGTACGTAGGCCGATTTGGTGAAGATATCTCGGAAGGTACGGCATGTAAGACGGAGTGCTCTGAGTGCAAGATCGCTCTGAAGCTAGATACGATACTTCAGTAAGGGTTCAACTTGGGTGGCACAATTAAGAGGCATCGTCCGTACAGTCCTGGACTATATTGGTGAGGCGTTGGCCCGCGAGCCTCCAGCAAGACCAAATGTGCCAAGCGTCATGCCAGATGATATTGGCACAGTTCCTCCGCTCTCTGAGCTTAAGCTCCGTTTCGCATGGTACTACTGTGATGGCTATGACTCTGGTTGCTCTGCGATACTCGAAGGGTGAACGTACCTCTTCACTGACCATTGTCCAAAAGTTCTGGTGGTAGACCAGAGACATGGGTGCTTGGGTCGTATACGGCCCCTTGGGTACTTGTGAAGGTGCTTGTCGAAGACGTTCTTGGTTTTACTATCAGACGATGAGCGTGATTTGCATGGTTTCGAAATGGTGACGTTCGAGGAGACCCACATTCACAACAGCGACGATAAATATTGACATCGGTCGCGCTTGTCAGCCCAAGCGAAAGGCACTCGCACTAACTCCTAACAGTCTAGCGTTGAAAGAAAAGTGAAGTCCATCTGGATCTCGCACACTAATGTCTGCCTGGAACTTCTTTCCTTGTGAACACTTTTTTTGCCTGAGAAAGATTCTCAAGCATGATATGTGACGGAGTATACTTCCAGGTTTCCATTGTTAGCAAACAATGCAGAGAATGAGTGACCCGCAGCACAAGCGAGCTGGGCGACCAAAACGTTTCTGCGCAATCTAGCGGTGACATCCCTCAACAAGGAAATGAACCTTTTCCTTTCTGATCTCTCTTAAGATACTTTGCTGATGCGTGCGAAAAATTTCTGCTTTATTCTAGAAGTCTCAGACATTTCAATTCTACCAGAGCACGACTTTACCCCGCTTCAAAACCCCACCAGAAAATGCCATCCTCAACCTTCCGAGAGCCTCCTCAGCTCCCAGTAGCCTTCACCCAAACCCCCTCTAGCGTTCTAGATGATACGAAGAACGCCATTGCAACTTCGCGAGCGACACTCGATGACCTTGTGAAGATCCCACCTTCAGAAGCCACGTTTGCAAATTTCGTGCTTCCATGGATTCACGATCGCAACAACCGCATGAAGACCAGCTCTCTGACGACCCTTTTCAAATCCGTTTCTCCATCCGAAGAGCTAAGAGATACAGCAGTCGAATGCGTCAAGATGTGGGCTGAGTTCAGCCAGGAGGTTGTGGCAAGGCCAGAGATTTACGTGCTGTTTCAGGCGGTGAAGGATAAGGGCGAGGCGCTGGACCGGGAGGAGCAGTACTATCTGGACAGAAAATTATCCCAGTTGGTTAGAAGCGGTGCTGCACTTCCGGAAGGACCTGTCAAAGAGAGATTTCAAATTGTCACAAAGAGAATTGATGACATTGAAGCAGAAGGTGGCAAACGGATTCGCCAAGAGAATGGAGGGATCTGGTTCACAGCTGATGAACTGGATGGATTTCCTCGCGACGCCCTTGAAGGCCTCAAGAGGGGAGAGGGCGAAGACGACGGGAAATATAAGGTTACATTTGGGACTGTTGATCTCGATCTGGCTTTTAAGAATTGCGTGAAGGCAGAGACAAGAAAGCGCATGTTCTTCGGCAACGAGAACAAATGTCTCGAAAACGTGCCGTTGTTTCAGGAGATGATTGAGCTCAGAGCGGAGCATGCTGAGCTGTTGGGATATAAATCCCATGCTGATTTGGTGATCCAGAACCGGTTGATGACGATGGACGGGGTGACATCTTTACTGGCAGATCTGCAGCAAAAGACAGCACCGGCTTCCAAATCGAGCAGAGACATGTTGCGAAAGCTAAAGAGGGAGCATTTACTCTCACGTGGTATCACAGAAACTGAAATTGATGACCGGTTATTTCTCTGGGACCAGCTTTTCTACATGAGGCTGGTGGAGGAGCAAGAGAACGATTTAGATCAGAACAAAATCGCTGAGTTCTTTCCTCTTCAGGAGGTCGTTGATGGATTGTTGAAGAATTTCGAGACTTTATTCGGAGTGGTCTTCATCGAGATTTTAGAAGATGCACGGAAATCTCTTATGGAGAAGCAAGGGCACGGTGTGTCTGCCATGATTTGGCATGAAGACGTGGCTGTGTACGCGGTTTGGAACGAAGAAGCCCTCGGAGGTGATTTCTTGGGATATTTGTACCTTGACGTTTTGAAGCGACAAGGCAAGAGAGATCACGCTTGCTGCATCACGTTTCAGCCGGTAAGTCATACTCGTCCATTGTCCAAGTCGATCTGACTGATTACAGGGATTTGATACCATCGAAGGAGGGCGACAATACCCCAGCGCACTCCTAGTGATGTCTGTCCAACGACCAACCCCGGCCAAGCCCACGCTCGTCAGACATCGCAGCGTCACCACTATGTTTCACGAGCTCGGTCATGCAATCCATTGCCTGGTTGGTAGAACCCGATATGCGGAGACCTACGGCACGAAGACCTCTCGAGACTTCGTTGAAATCCCCAGCCGCATGCTCGAGAACTTCTGCTGGGATCCCATCATCCTCCAAAACTTGTCCAAACACTACTCACACCTGTCACCAGAGTACATGGCATCATGGAAGGCCGAGCATCCTACAGAGCCGGAGCCATCGGAGAAAGCACCATTTGATCTGCTGCAGAAGCTATGCGCAAGTCGCAAAGTCACACTCGCTCCTCTGACGCAGAGACAGATCGCATTTGCTAAGTTCGACATGGCGATACATTCCGTGTCGAGTGAGGAAGCAAAAGCCATGAACGCAGGAGAAACGTACAACCGCATCCGTAGCGAGTGTACTAGTCTGCTCGGCCCTGAGATTGAAGTTGGTGATTTTGGGTGGGGATCCGGACATAGCAGGTTCTCTCACATGTTTGGAGGATATGATGCTGGATACTATACTTACGTCATGTAGGTATTTTCTCAACTTATTCGGTCAATGGGATGACAGCAAGCTGACAAGCTACAGTGCGTCCGTATATTCCAGCGATTTGTACCAGTCACGATTCGCCAAGGATCCAATGAATGGGGAGGAGGGCCGAAGATACAGGAAGCTTGTCCTTGGCAGAGGAGGAAGTCGTGCTGAGATGGAGCTCTTGGAGGAATACCTGGGACGCAAGCCAAACGGAGATGCTTTCGCAAAAGCCATTGGAGGATGAGAATGGATTTGCCTCGCTTCGTACTGCATCAGCACGTTTAAATATCCTTCCATTGGAAATGTAATCCACGTAATCATTGTTTTCACGCACGTTGATCAATCCTCCAAGCCATATGATTTTGTCCAACGAGGGCTTAATTCAAGTTTACGAGAGTCAAATTTTAAACGTGTGAAAGCTTTGAAGCTGTAAGAAATCCGCGACTGGAAAAGAGAGTAGCTCTGAATATACCTTCGCAGGGTCTGCGAAATAAACTGAAAGACAAGAATGGATTGATTAAATTACGTGAAGGATAACGGGAGACGCATATATTTTTGTGGAGACATACTTTGGGGACATAGCTCAAAGAGAAATCAAAATGCACAATATCCAAATTTAGGCGGCTTTGATCACTGCAAGAACATCAACACAATGAAGCCAGAATTTCAGCATCCTAATCCTGCGTAGCATTCTTTAGGGCCCGTGATTAACATAAATATGCAAAATTGCATGGACTACGGGAGAGGAATCACAAAGGGTGCGAGGGCAACGGATGCCATTCAGAGCCTGGGCAAGCAAACAGAACATTCATGGAATCGGGTCTTTGTGACTTTGTCTGTGTAACGAAGTGTTCGAGAATGTATAAATACGTGGTTCTCAACAGTTTGATGATCTTATCTCCGTATCAAACGCAAACTGTTTGCTTTAATTTACGAGTGTCCTTCCTTCAAACGAGCAATACAGTCTTCAATACTTACTTCGTACTTTGAAATCAAGTACCGTCATTGAATCTAAGGTCACCGCGGAAGATACCAATCCATCGTGTAGAAACAACATCTATATCACGATATTATGGGCTTCTTGAAAAAGATCAGTGGCACTGGCAGTTCTTCGAGGAACAGTGGCGATGGCGGTGATAAGAAAGACAACAGCAGTAGGGGGAGTGGAAGACAAGAAGGCGGAAGTAGTAGTGGCGACAACGAAGGCAATAAAAATAAGTCAGAAAACAGTAGTAAGAGAGATCCCAATAAGCAGGGAAGCAGTAGCAGCAGCAGAACGAGACACAGCGGAAGCGGTAGTGGCAGCAAAAAACGCAGCAAAGATCACAAGCCTCTTACGCTTCTAGGAAAACCTACAAAAGCCTCCCCATCTGTAGGCGACTCGAGAAGCATAGATTCTCCCCCAAATTCAAAAGCAGAATTCTCTCCCATCCAAAGAACTGGCAGCGAAGATCTGAGAAAACATGTAGCCGGACAGGGACAAGTTGTAACAGAGCTGAGGTTAGGCTCACACCAACTACGTTAACTGAACCAAAAGATCAAAATATTCAGCGTTAGCTGAATATGCCTAACTCGTCCTTATATTACCGACTATTGCCACGTGCCCATTACACAAGTGCAGAGTGGAGGCGCTGACAGTGCCAGCTTTTACGCGACAGGTTCCCGTCCCGGAAGCATTAGAAGCGTTGATAGTTAAGATTCTGAGCATAGACGAGCTGAGATCCGTCAGGGGAAAATGATCGAACCCTCAACGACAGCTATCCCTGGCCTAGTGAGACACCAGGGCGGAGCATACTTTGACGCTGCGGCTGCTGAGGAGTTCAAGCGAGAGCAGGAAGCTGAACATAGAAGAGAGCAAGGCAGTGGAATTCTCCCAGGTGGGGCTCCGGGGAGAATTGATCATACTGCTCCAACTTCTTCATCGGGTGGCAGCCCTTCGCCGCCTGCTCACGCGAACAAAAATCTCTTGGGACCTCCACCCAAAACAAACTCTAGGAAGGCGAGAGATACTGAGGAATCAAGGAGGGCGGTCGAAATGAAGGAAGCTGCAAAAAAATAGGAAGGCCAAGCAAAAAGAGGCCGAGGATCTTGCGAGACATCAGAGGGAGGAGGCTGCGAAGATTGCGCAAGCAGAGGCTGAGGCTGCAAAAAGAGGGAGAATGAGAGGGCTAAAAGGGAGGAAAAGGCGAAGAGGGAGGAGGAAGCAGCTAAAGAGAATTGAGAAGGCTATCAAAGCTCCAAGCTCGTCCAGATCCACCAAGAGTGGGAAAGATGATAAGAAGAAGAGAAAGGTGAGGAGGACGATTGAGGAAGAGAGGGGTGAAGGGTGTGGAAGCCGACGTTGAGATGGTGGCAATGGTGGCAGCTCTTCCAAGTGTCAGGCAGACATCATCGAAGTGTGGTTGGTAGGGATATTGAGCCTGGCCGCCGTCGGGCACCGAGGATGGGGGACCTTTTACGCAGATTTTCGTACTCTCACTGTAAAATAAGCGTTAATTTGGGCTGTTTAGCATAGGCATTGAGTTTTCTATTGCCAAGGAAATCGCTCAATTTGCAAAGGTTGCCAGCTTCAATACGTTGTCGGTGATGTCGCTGAGGTTCAGCATGCTCAAAACTGACTTCCAAGAATTGTTTATTTCTTCCGCTTTCAGAATAAGGCATTCGCTTAATAAAGTATTCCTTCCCGGCACTTTTCGGATGCAAACCAAAAACAGCTTATTTGCATGTCCGTTCTAGGTGAGATATATACGTTACAATAAGACACATGAGATTAGAGTAAGTACAAACGTGATCGGTGGAAGATATGAAGAAATGGTTTTAACGAAAATACCGGATGTCACGTGATTCTTACATCATGACGAACAAGCATGCCGGGCAAAAGTTGATAAGATGACTTTACGACAGCTGTTTGAGGTATCAAGCGAGACAAGAGAAAGAGCTAAGAATGCTGAGTGCTTGGAAAAGATCAGACAGCCACTGAGAAACGCGCAAAACATGTCGAGCAGAATGGGCTCCGTGCTGATAGATCCGCCCCTTCCTCTGCTCAATGTCAACAGCGGACGCCGAGATTGTCATTGCCCCGAAAATGAAGAACAGTCAACTAAGCTTGTACTTCCATTGACATTAGCTCTTACCCAGCCAACTCGGTAAGGGCAAGTACGACCAGCTCCTGAGCCAGCTATATCCCGCACTTGCAGCGTCGCCCTTTTTCTCGTCTCATCCTCTCCCAGCAACCCACGCCGAACATAAGAGCAGCCCACCTCCCCAGCCCAACTTTCTCCCCTCTCGCACTCTTCCCACACTAAAACACACATTCTCGCACACAAGACCACACCCAACCCTTCAGCATTCGTCACACAGAAATTCACCGCTCAACAAGCCATGTTCTCGCTAGCACGCCTCACTTTCTCGACGGCCGTCGCCCGTCCAATCAACATTATGGATTCGAGCTTCAACTTCCAAGACAACCCTCAGGGCAACTTTCAGGCCAATTTTCAGGGCGAATGTCAGGGCGACTTTCAGGGCGACCTGCAAGGACTCGAACAAGGTATCTTGGGTGGTACCAATGTCTCGATGCAACCAATGGTGCCTCATGACAATATCGATTGGTCGCAGTGGATGGACTTCGACGCTATGGGCACGGGTCTAGGGCCAGGAGTGATGGCTGATTGGGGGCCTGGGAGGTGAGTTGAAAAAAAAAGACACGCTAATTCGAGGGCGACAAGAAGAAAATCTCAAGGAGAACTCAATCATTGGCCGTTCTCTGCTGCAGAGTCTACCACCTGCCAGAACAACTCACCATCAGAAGCAAATCATGCATACCATTCAGAATGCGATGACGACCGCGTCTATCACTATCCCGTCAATGACATCAAGAGCTATGGTAGCAAAGATAAGTCGCAGTCTGGCATGTCTGAAGGAATACCGCTTGAAACATATCTCAGTGGCTTCCAAGTCAACAACAAACGCACCCTTTCGCAAAGGTCGTGTGACAATAGTTCGCACGCAGTCGGGCCTCCGACAAAGAAATCGATCAAAGACTCAACTCAACGACTGCGCTGTCCACATCCTGGATGCAAGCTCACCTTTCCACGCAAATGGGAGCTTCAACGTCATGAAAATGGAGTCCATAATCCCCAAATTGCTATCTCCTGCCCAGTTTACGGGTGTAAACGGGTGGACAAGCCGTTTCCCCGAGCCGACAAATTCATGGAGCACATGAGAAAGCATAGCAATATGTATCAATATCTCTGCATGTTCAACACTTGTGATGTCAGTCCCCGGACTAAAGAGGAGCTCTTCGAGCATCTTAATGTTCAACACCAACGAGATTGCGGCTCAACCCCCCAGCAAGTCTCTCTTGACTCTCTCGGTTGGCGACAAACACCACTCAGGAATGGATCACTACTCTATGAGAGCAGATATAATTGCCCTCTTGCCTTTCTCGGCTGTGAGTACAGGGAAGACGTCAGAGCTTTTGGCAAGGGGCGATGGCGGGACGTAACGAAGGACGAGCAGCATGTGAAATCTCACGATTGGATCGATCGCTCAAAGGCGTTCGAGGCAATCGAAAGAATCATGGGGAAGATCTTCTTCTGGGCACATGGTCATGGAACATGCCCAATCTGTCAAGCAAGATTCACCCATGGGAAGTTTGACCTTCCTCCCCATCTTCAACAACACTCCCAGGAAGAACGAATGTCCAAAGCCACGGACCTAGCTGAGATGTTCAGACCATGCCTGGCCGGGAAAGTTGAATGGGGTTACTATTATCCGGCCGATTTTGTTGCCATGATAAAAGCAGAGCTGGAAGAAGCTGGTGTAATTTCCAACGCTGTCAGATGAAGGAGCGCTTGCTTTTTGTTGCTCGCCAGATGGCGGAACCAATCCACCCTATCCATGGTTGCCTGTACCGATGTTCGAGTCAAGCCCGTACACATTCCTTGGCGTTTTTGGTGCGAATTCGTTAGGCGTTTGTTTGTTTGCTTTCTCCTTTTGTTTCGTCAACTTGACATGTGATGTTTTTCGCTAATCATCAAAAGCTTGGAAGTCTGGGATCTGAATTTGTGCTTGGCTTTGAGCCTGGATTTTCTTTGGCTTGGAAATTGGTCTTGACCGAGTATGGAATTTCCTCACGGAGTGCTTGTGTCTTTCCTTGGAGTTTGCTTGCTTCTTGTCTTGGTCTTTTCTTTCCTTTCGCTTTCTCCTTGAGTCTCTGGGAAATGCGGTGCGTTGATCTTTCTGCTTGATGGTACTGACTGGTTCTGAGTTTGTTTACATCTCTGTCTTTCTTCTCATTTCTCCTTGAATCTGTGGGAATGCGACGCGCTGATTTTTTTGCTTGATGGTGATGACTTGATGAGGAACAATAGAAAATATAAAAATAATTGGTGGGGGTGCGAGCCCCTACAAAAAAAAAGCGCTTGTTCCTTGGTGCTCGTGAGTGACTTGATCCTTTGCCTTGGTGCTCAGAGGAGGGTGTTATGAAGGAATGTGGATACTCCTGCAGGTAAACCTACAATTGGTGTTTCTGCTAGTCGCTTTCAGGACCCAAGACTTTAGGAAGCAAGTCAACATCATGGTGCGACTTCGCACTTTCAAATCATAAGGCACACCACCATGACAGCCAAGCGATACCTCACTGTACAGTAGAAACTCGGAGAAGCTGCAGACGCCGTATCGCTCGCTGTTTCTTGATCTACAGCTTCATTGTACTCTAGTTTGTCGCACGCACTCTACATATCTTAGCACTTCAAAAAGATACCCTTTCGCATCTCGCTCTCTCGGACTTCGAACATGACCTGAATACCCACGAAGAGGACTGATGAGGCGAAGAGGAGGAATGCGAGGCCTACGGTATGTTAGCTTATCCTTCAAATGGCGAGAACGTGGAAGGAATAGAATTGGCTGAAGACATACCAGAAGCATCCTTGAATATGCCCGAAATGATACTCTTCAAGCCCTCCACACCAACCGCAAACCCGACCAAATTAGCCATCATCATCATCAGCAAATTCCCCACCGTCCCAATTCCACATAGTACCCTATACGCCGTAAGGTTATTCTCCCATCTCTTCCGCGGGAACAACATCCCCGCGATAACTTCCGGCAACATGAAGAACACTACCAGCCAACCCCAAACCAACAAATTCAGACTGATGTCGTGCCATAATGCGACGAATGTGAAGACGAGCACGTAGTTGACTACGGACATGACTGTTGATTTCAAATCTTTTGACGAGACGCCGCCCATGGGTACGTAGATGTAGCGCACGATCCAGCGGTTGTAACTCCTGTGCCAGCCACGCCAGAAAGCGACGGTTGAGGGGTTGTCGGACAGGCAGCGGAGCATGTTCTCTGGTGGGTCGATGCCGTCCAAGAGAGACCAGAGACGGAAGAACCGCCATGGGAGGAGGAGCTTGAGCCAGAGGACGTGCAGGTTGAAATAGGAAAGAAGAGACAGTTGTGCGGGTGTGTAGTCTGACCAGACTGGACTTCCTTTGGAGATGGCGACGCAGTAGTCGTAGTGCAGCAGGACTTCCATGGCAAGTAGACAGAGCAGGAAACGGATGCCGTATTTGATTGTTCGTGCTGTCTCGATGCTTGCTGGTGGATATTTGAGCTGTGAGATGAAGTCGTTGAATGTTATGATGGGCCCGGTTAGGTAGAGAGGAGCATAGACGGCGTAGGCGACGTAGTTGCGGAATGAATAGTCCTTGGCGTTGGCGGGGGTTCTGATGCGGTCTCGTTCAGGGAGATTTGCGGGGTCGAGTTGCTTCTTCTTATGAGCATTAGCAATGTTCAACATTCTGGGACTTGGTGGCCAAACCTCAATTGGGCTTCCGCCTCTTCTGTCAAGACTCCAGTAGTAGTCCAGGTTAAAGCTGATCAATCGCAAGACTGTCAAGTTGAACAGAATTTCCCATCGTGGAATGATCCCGCTGTGATAATCAAGCCACACTCCCCAATGGTTGAAAGCATTTCCCTGCCCAGCAGCATCCAAAGGCCAGAGGTATGCTGCCATGCCTGCAAATTTATACCCATCTGACAGCTCATTCGCGAAAAGAATGCCAATGTTGAAGATCCACGTGGCAGCTGGGACATATTGTCTGGGAAGTCGAGTTGCAAGTGAATAGTTGGCATACAGAATAGCCATAACTTTCAAGCCCGAGAATCCATGAATAGCTGCTAGGAACAATATCGCGAATCCAAAATCGAAAGAGGCTCGCTGCTCCTTTCGAGCCTCCCCATCTGCCACGGACATATATGATGGCGCTCCATTGGGTCTAGGAGAGGCGCTGCGCACTGGGACTGGTCGAATAGCGTTGTAGACTTTTCGGAGGATAGGGTGGAATGCCAGGAGGATGGCGAGATATGGTACATTTTTGCGGAAGGACCAATATTGGGCGTCAGAAATGTCCTGTACTGTGTTAGCATGACACCAATTCTCCCCGGAAAGCTCCACATACAATCTTTCGCCCAGGAATCCAGCCCTTACTCAAATATGGCTCGAACTTGTGGTAATTAGGGTGAGACGCTGTTCCGAGTCAGGCTCCATCTTTTGGGAAGAGGCTTGATTGTACGTACGCCGAGACACATCGAATGCCACCCAGAACATATATGGTACAACTGTTATAAATACAAAATAGTAGAAGTAGAATTCTGGCGTGTTCCATTTCGAGGGTTGGGCAATGGGTCTGCCACTGTGATCTGTCCTCACTCCAACTCCTGGCTTGGAATCATCTCGTTTTATTTTCGAGGACGGATCTGAGCGGGCGTCAACAACGGTCTGGTAGGGAGTGGCGGAGGAGCTCGTGAATCGAGTATCGATCGTGTCCAGAGCATAAATGCTCTTTACGTAGGAGAAGATGCTCATCGCGGGGACATCTAGTCTTTTGAAGCTGGGAGAATGGACGAGTGAAAGAGCTGTAATATTCGCAGACGGCCGTGATGTCGAAGAGAAGGTAAGGAGCGTGGAGGAGAACTGTCAGGTCGAGTCTCCTTAAATGTAAGTTGTCGTTATGCTTCGTATTCGATCGAGTACGAGGTCCGAATGTCAGTGTACGTTCCCCTGACATTTCCTTAGCGTGGAGTATCCCTCAAAATAACTTGGCGCATTCCCGAGCCAATCAGCCAAGGCTTAATTGGACCTCACGAACTGGATATTTTCCTTCGTTCCTGATCAACATCAAAGTCAACAAGAAAAGATTAGGCGCGAAATCAATAGTTTATCAAAATACACAGGCCATAATAGAGAGTGGCACATTCTTATTCCATGATAATCTTCACACAAGTGTACGGTACGTCATAGCTAATGACATTCCTTCCTTTACCAGTTCTATTTTGCTATTCTCTCAGCGAGCATTCCATTTGTTACAGCTTCACAACAAGATCGTCAGGTCATATTGAAGCATCTGATCTCTTGTCTTCTTGTCTTCTAGCTTTCGCAGCATCTTCACCCAGCTGTGCAAGCCATGGCTTGGTTGTGAACCATCAAGATTTGCCAATTGGCAGATCACCCCATGATCCATAGATAGATACTCAAAGTGGACGAGGAGCTTCTACTTCGAATCTGCTGGATGTACGCATCAAACAAAATTCATCTTGAAAAACAAAGGCATTTGTTTCTATTTTAGTTACAACAGCACGTGCTAAAGTCCGAGTACTAGCTATCTTAGTCTTGGACTTTTGCCGTCATTGATGCTTCCCCTCCAAGCTCAAAAACTCATCAAAGTTTCATAAGCATTTCATCATTCCCACCCAATTGACCAAAAATGCTTCAACTCATCAGCGCAACACCTTCTCCATATGCGAGAAAAGTTCGCATTGTCCTTGCTGAAAAGGGCATACCCTTTGAGCTCCTAACCGAGGTACCATGGGACAGCACAACCAAGACTCCACTTTACAATCCCCTCGAGAAACTCCCAGTTCTCATCCTTGAAGATGGCTCAGCAGTTTACGAGTCCCATTATATCTTGGAGTACATTGAAGCCAAATTCCCGATGACAACCCCGATGCTCACGGCAGAGACCGATGAGAAGCTGTTCGCCAAGAAAGTGGAGGTCGTGGTTGATGGGATGTGCGACGCACTTGTCTTGTTATTCTTCGAGAAGCAACGTACCCAAGGAACACAGAGCGAGGAATGGAAGGCACGCCAGATGAGGAAAGTCGACGGCGGATTCAAGGCTCTCGCCGAGTGGGTTGGGAAGAAGCAATTCATCATCGGCGATAAGTTCGGTCATGCGGATGTCGCTGTCGGAAGTGTCTGTGGTTACATTGACGTCAGATTCAGCGAGTACCCATGGAGGAAGAATTATCCCGATTTGGCAAAGTATATCGATGGACTGAATGAGAGAGAGTCTTTCAAGGAGACCGTCCCAGTTCCACAGAAGATTACGGATAAGATTGTTTGATATTATCTGCGAAGTTTCGCGCTGTCTAGAATTAGATTTGTCTATTTACTTGGTCATGAATTCATCTATCATTCCTGCTTATCTTCTTCGATGTCGTGTGTCCTCCCAAGAAGTCCATTATGCGCAATGCACAACTCCGTCGGAGTGTGTATGGCATTCTGCTGCGGCACTGCTCACAGTGGTAGCTGGAGCAGCTTCAGTGGTAGTCGCAGCTGGTGCCTCTGAAGTCGAGGATGCAGCTTCAGCTGACGACGTGGAAGAGGCGACTGCGGGCTCGCTGGCAGAGGTTGCTGTTGACGCAGGCACGGTACCAGGGCATCCTTGTCCAGGAACAGCAATATCATAAGCGTAAACTTCCACTGCAAAATGACGAAGGGTTGCACTGTTTCGCACGGCCTGCTCGGGGTGATCGATTGCAAGTTGGAGGATTTCCTCTTGAGCTATGAGGCCAATTAGCACTTCATTTTCTCAGGAAGCTTGTTTCCCTGGGACACTTACTATCTGCGTAGTGATCAACCACACCCTCGGCAACCTTCACAGTATGATAAAGGCGGTGCGTCAGATCGGCTCCAAAGTATAGAGAGTCCTTCATCTCCCCTACTGTGTATCCGTGTCCGCACATTGCCTCCAAAGACCATCGTGCCTCGAATGACAATGGGCAGATGACTGTCTGGTCTGGCGAGATCTCTCCTCTCCAATGTCCGGCCCATCCTACAGGAGATTAGCTTCATCATCCAACAACTTTAGGGATCTAGCATACCATCTTGATGGCACTTATTGTCAATGTCATCACAACGGAACACAATGCCGCTCTTGTCTCCGCTGATGAGCTTGTCGAACCATCCAGCTGGCTCAGCGGTGGTACTGGAGTTTCCGAAGTACTTGACGTAAGTCTCAGAGGAGTTGCCAAATCGCATGATGTGGTCCTTAGCATGTTGAGCGAGAATCGTACTCTCGTTCAAGGCACGCTGGAGTTGGTTTCGCTCAGTTGCATTGCAAGAGACATGGATGGTGTAGTCGGGAGTAGCTCCCTCGTTCCATGTCCAAGCTGTGTCTCGTTGCTCAACAGTTTGCTCTGCAGTAAACGTGGGAATGGCAGTGGTCAAGGAAAGACCACTAAGAAGAAGGACTTGAGTGAACAACATGGTGAGAGATTCGTTCTTCTGGCTGCAAAGTCAATGGAAGATGAATTGGCTGCTGACGATGATTAGACCACACCACGGGAAACCAACAAGCTTTATATACTCGTCAAGAGATATCCCGAGAAAGACCCCTCTGGTACCTTACTCGAGCGATCACCATCATTACCAGCCTTCTCATTCGGCTCCTCCGTGACAAAAACCCAAAATCCACCCAGAACACCATAGCCAAGAAGCGATAGAAGAATCTATCAGAACATTCAACACCATCTACAACCTTGATGGCATCTTTTTCTCGGGATTCGATCCCAGAATCAAGGTATCGGTACGAAATAGTTCCTTCTGTACGTATTCCAAAGTCTTGGAACCGATGCAGTACACAAAAGTCTTCAAAAATTGGTCAACAAGTCCGTGGCCAAGACAAAGCTAGAAGCTAGAAGCTATCGAACGTGGGATGCGCCCCTCTCAGCAGCTGTCAATCCTGTCATCGTCTCCAAAACTTTCGCTTCTCGCGCTCCTCAGTCACATATTCGTCCGAGGAAGTGTCGATGCAATAGGACGAGGCGCTGGGAATGCCCGACACCTTGATGGCTACTCAAGCATTCGAAATGTCTCGGCGCTTGGCGCTTGGCGGATAATTGCCTCTTCTTCAGCACCACTAAAGCAGGAAAGGACCGTAGGTGGCGCTTGGCAGCCAATTGGAATGCTACTGTGCTGTTTTCGGTGGAGGTTCTTTCTGTCAAGGTTGCGGGCGGCGAGTTGAGAAGCTCAGCGAGCAATAAACTCGCTCGCTTGGCGACTGCATGCCCAGGAATCGTGGATGTGAGATTTGCACTGAAGGCGGCCAATAATGGGATGGTATTACTTTCTTTTGCTTATCGTTTCTTCCGTGCAGGATGTGGGTTTGTTTGCTGGGGGTTATAAGGTATCCGAGGTTGCTGTCGATCAAGCCACCGCAGTCAGCTCCTCCCATCGAGCATCAACACTTCCAAACTTCACGATCATGACCTTACGAACTCTCTTTATTTGTGCTGGTTTGGCAACCTGTGCATTTGCACAGAGCACTGTGACTTTGTCGGGCTGCCACAGCCATGATGGACAAGAGTACGTGGGCCGTTGGCTCGTGATCGTTCCTGGTTTCTGACGACGATCTAGATATTGTTACCTCCCAAACGGATCAGAAGTACCCTTCACACGGACTGGAGTGACAGCTGCTGCTACAGCGGCGGCGGAGACTACGGCACCAGCCTCTGCAGATGCGAGCGCAACATCTGTTGCGGTCCCAGCATCAGTAACAGCATGCCACATCCATGATGGCGGCGCACAGTAAGCCGGCTAGCTATATGATCATGTAGAAATAAAGCTGATGACCGCAACAGATACTGTCAGGCCAGTGGTACAGAATATGAGGTTCTCGAGACCCCAGCCATCACTCCCCTTCCAGAATCGTACAATGACTGCCATGGGCATGGAGGTGGCTCGATGTGAGTATCCGGCTTTCTGTGATATATAGCTCGAATACATATATACTGACGGACCAAAAGATATTGCGTAGCTTCGGATGGATCCGAGGTTCCCATCGCTCTTGAAGGCGCAGAACATACAGACGAGACTGGGGAGGATACTCATGACACCGATGCCGAGACAGAGACGTCTGGGGAGAATTGCCACTTTCACGGCACAGTTGAGTAAGTTCAAACCTTTTTCCGGTTTCTCTTCGCCCCACTGACAAACCTCTAGGCACTGCACTGGAGGTTCTTCGTCTACGACTACCTGCGAACGTGTGGATAGAGACTACAATACTGGACTTCGAATTGGGCTTATCTTTGTCATTCTATTGACAAGTGGATTCGGTATATCCTGTCCCCTTGCGCTTGCTCCTGCAATCCTGCTGACTTGGTGATAGCTGTCTTTGCTCCAATGTTGATCGAAAAGTTCAGCAAGGTATCACTTAACAGCATCCTCTTCACAATCCTAAAGCAATTCGGCACCGGGATCATCATCTCCACAGCATTCGTTCACGTACGTATTCCTTGATCATCAACTGTTGTATGTTTACTGACCAAAGATATAGCTTCTCACCCATGCTGAAATGCAGTTCGCGAACGAATGTCTCGGTGAGCTGATCTATGAGGGAACCACAACAGCGATCGCTATGGCAGGAGTCTTCCTGTCGTTCCTGGTCGAGTATATCGGTAACCGACTCGTATCAAGACGCAACGCAGGCATTGCAACCGCGGCAGACTCCGAGCACTTCTCCGAATCTTCCCCCAAAGGAAGCACACATTCCCCCGCTGCTCCCGTCGCGCCAGATACGACAATTGCCGCGCTCGGACATGCTCATTCCAACAACATGCATCCAGATACTCATTTCAGCGTCGCAGTCATGGAGTCTGGCATCGTATTTCACTCCATTCGTATGTCTCCTTTTCCATCTTCCAGCTTCCATCCTATCTCAAGTTGTCCCTTCTAACACGACGCATCAGTAATCGGCATAACCCTCAACGTAACACCCAACTCATACTTTACCACTTTATTCATCGTAATCCTCTTCCACCAAATGTTCGAAGGTCTCGCCCTCGGTACTCGTATCGCAGCTCTCAAATCCTCCACCTCATTCCTGACAAAGGTCCTTATGGCTGGTGTCTTCACGCTCATCACCCCCATCGGTATGGCGATCGGTGTAGGCGTCTTGCAGCACTTCAATGGCAATGATCCGGCGACGATCGTGTCGATTGGAACGTTGGATGCGCTGAGCGCGGGGATCTTGCTGTGGGTTGGACTCGTGGAGATGTTGGCGCATGATTGGATGTGGGGCGATATGGCGAGGGCGGGGTGGATGAAGGGTCTTGTTGGTGGGTTTAGTCTTGTCGCTGGTTTGGTTTTGATGAGTGTGTTGGGCAAATGGGCATAAGTGCTGGGTCTACTAGGTGGACACTAATGAGAACGGCCTCGATGCCTCCGATGGTCTTTTTGGAAGTAACGAAGAGACCCGATGACTTCAAGAGCTTGGTAGAAGGCAAGCTAGAGGGTGGAAGGAAAGTAGGACTGTCGTTGAAAGTAAGTTTGAGGCTCTAACTTTGGATAAAGAAGACCATTTGTTATCCTTGACCGTCGACGAGCGCCGTGACATTCTGTGTGGTGGAAGAAGGAAGAAAGAAGTGCCAAACAAAGAAAATCATAAGTCCAAATTTAAGAGATAAGTTGACACAAAGTTCCTGATATCAGCAAAATCATTTTGTCGAGTGAGCTGAACACGATTGTCTTTTTCAGAAGGAATGCAGGCCAGTATTCATTGCTCGGAACAGTCATGCCGGTCATTTCTTCCTAATCCTCCTCATCACCATCTCCAGCTCTATCACACATTCATCAACTTAGCAGCTGTTAGTGTAGCGACAATGCGACAAATTTCTTACCAATATCCTACATATATCTTTCCAGAGCCTCCTTGACGTCCTGGCTTGGTCCTTCGACTTATGAACTTACTCTCTCGACTTGAACACTGTAGCACTTTGCTTTGGCTTGTACACACCCCATCAACAACTCTATTTGCTTGCATCTCCGCAATGCAATAGATCAAGACTTTGACCAGGATGACCAATAAATCACGATCCAAGGTGCTGGTAGTTGTAGCTAGGAGCTTCGAGAAGAAGGGTGACAAGCAGCTTGAAGCGTCGTCTACTAGATCTTCAAGTACTAAAGGACAGGAGATGACTCCATGCCCTATCCCAGATCCATCCCATTCTGGCTCGACTTTGCCCGACGCTGATGCTGTTCCGTCCGGAGACGCCATTAGTCAACCCGCTGCCACGTACCCAAGCGCCCAAGAAGAGTCCGGCGGCAATATACTCAAATGCATCGGCACTGACGATCAGATAACAAACAAACCAAGTTCCAGCTTCATCATCCAACTGATACCCCACCTGGAGCACGGCACCCGCAAGATCATCCCAATGACATGGGAGGGAATTCGTGTCTCAAGACCTAATGACCCGTCTCTCCAAGGGTTTTCTGCCGGTACGTTACTTGCATACATCATCATTGTGTTGGAGCTTTGTGTTGTGTACTGACCATCATACAGAACATGGGCACATCGTTCCCCAACCAACCTTCGCTTCCGGAGAAGTCGATAACGGCACAGCACCATCGATCCTCATCCTAGGCAGAAGAGAAACTAGGCAGAAGAGAAACCTAGCGATACATTAGCAGCTTCAAGAGGTTTCCGATTTTTGCTCAAACTCCAGCTGAGCTTAGGCTACAAGTCTGGGAGGCCGCACTTGCAGACCCTCATTTAGTAACGGTTAATGTTTTCATCTCTCGATCTCGAGCTACAACGTATATCACAGCACCTCCTCTCATTATTTCATTGCTATACTGCAATCCAAGTTTGGGATCCCGAGATAATTTCTGGAAGCATTATCAGACCCTTCAATTCATATCCCCTCGGAGCGGTCTAGGACTTCGACCTCAAACGGATTCCATTCCAGTTGGAACTTTCTTCGATCCGTTGCATCAATTGCTAATTGACGTCGAGCGAGAGACTTTACTTTTCGACCTTGATACCCTCCACCAGCTGGATCTCTACAGAAATAACCACTTCGATACTATCATGCGCCTTGACATGTTGCATATCCGAAGCGTTGCATTGTCTTTCGGCGATCTCAACATCTACAACACCAACGCCGGCCTTAAGAATCGCATCATGCAAGTAGCTCGATACATCAAAGCTAACTGTCCGCTTCTGAGAAAGTTAAACATAGTCATCGGCGACCTGAAGCCAAACTCAGCTGGTCCTCACTCGATTACACGACTGATTGACTTCGGTCTTCATCTCGAGGACGTTATTATCTACGAGCAAGAGCCACGCTATTTGGTGTTCTGGCTTCCTGGCATCAGTATGCAGCTCGAAATATGTGCCAGAGGTCGAAATATTACCTCCTGCAAGCAGCACTTTCAATCCCAGATCGCGAACGCGCCTGCGACATCCGGATGAGCAGACGTCGACCTCATATTCTCCATCCTCGCCCGCCAGACCGGCTTCACCCACCCTCTCTCATCGTTTTACGAGCAGCGATTTGAGACTCATTTCGCGGCTCCAAATGACCCCATGCCATGTGACGACGTTACTTTCTTCACTCAGAAGTCTGTATCAGGAGGAAGTGATTTCAAGCTAGAGCTGTTGGGAACTTTCATTCGGTGCCACAAGGACGGGGAGTTGATGTATCTATCGGATGACTTCATGGACACCTTTGTCGAAGGCGAAGATGATCATCGAGGTGTGGCTGTTAATACTTCCTGGTCGGAGCCTTGGTAAACTCGCAGATGGATGGGTCGTAAGGGATGGAAGGGAACGATCTCATCTGTGAACGACCCTATGAAGACAAAGCCTAATGAGAAGCCTAAAGAGCCCAAGATCCTGGCTTATGGCTGTCTGGGTCTGAGAAGAGCACCCGATCAGAGAAATCTTGAGAATGTCGCTCAGCCCAGAAACCATGGGGATGAAGAGGACTAGGCTGGTCTCGATGGGGTTGGCAACCCGTGATTATTGAAGCGCGAGACCATAAAAGTCTAATAAAAGCAATCGATTTTTGTTTTTTGATTGAGGATGCCTATTCTCACTTTTTGCCTTGTGTGGTTCCAATACCCTTTTTTTAAGTGTCCCCAATGTCCCTTACAGCTCTGAAGGCACGTCCTACCAAGAGGTACCTGCTCTGACCTTGTTTACTCGCTTAACGAAGTTCCCACACCTCATGCTAGCTCTACCACCCCGAACCACCCGTAGAAGCCCATTGATCTAGACGCTGTTCATATAGAACGAAAGCCTGATTCGGAAACTCCTCACTGCAATGAGAGAGGCTGTTGGAGGGGGTAATTACGGGGAAACAGAAAGATCTACCCATTGAGAACTCATTTGACAACAGAAAGACCTGTGTAATACATCGAGATTCAACCTTGCGTCTTCGACATTACTGAGCTCCATCTTTGATTCCGGAATAGCTTGGCTGAATTGATAGCGATTCTCGCGGCCTTTATGCTGAGATCCTGGCGGGTAAAGTATGTTCCCGCAGCTTGTGACTTTCCGTTGTGGCGACATGATTAGCGCGTAAGCATCCTGCATTAGTGTATCCACCAACACTCTGGGGGAAAGGATATCGATATGTCTCTGTTAGCAGAATACTAATTCAATCCGATTCAGCGCATAAAAGCAGTCCAAAGAAATGCGCCATACGGAGCTCGGACTTAATATCGCTACAATGTAAACACCGGGATTCAGACAGGTGAGCAATACCATAAATAGCCGTCTGGAGTACGCAACACCCGGCTATCAACCAAAATATCACAACATCAGACAGATATAAACTCTCATCTCTCATCTCAGACCATCAAAATGAACCGATCTTCGAAAACACAGCTCAAGATTGTGTTCGGCGCTATGGCCATTGGGAAACCAAGTACTGTTAATAAATCCCACCATCGTGAATGTCATAACTGACCAATTTTACAAGATACCTTCCACGCTCGAATCTATACTGCTGAAGACGCCGCTCCCATTCTTGATCTGTTTCTTCAACACGGCCATGTCGAGGTCGATACGGCACGAGTCTACGGTAACGGAAGTAGTGAAGAGCTTCTAGCAGAGGTGGACTGGCAAAAGCGAGGCATCGTCATGGACACCAAGCTCTATCCAAAGAACGAATATACTCACTCTCCAGAAGACGTGCGCAGAGGCCTCATGGATTCTTTGAAAGCGCTGAAGGCTGACAAAGTCGACATGTTCTATCTTCATGCCCCTGATCGAACAGTTCCGTTCGAAGAGACCCTTCATGCAGTAAACGAACTACATAAAGAAGGATACTTCAATCGTTTCGGTATATCGAACTTCATGTCATATGAAGTGGCTAAGATTTGCGAGATTTGCGACAAGAACGGCTGGATCAAACCGACCGTGTACCAAGGAATCTACTCCGCGATCCATCGATCTGTGGAGCCAGAATTGATCCCTTGTCTTCGTCACTATGGTATCTCCTTGTATGCTTTTCAACCTTTGGCTGCTGGATTTCTGACTGGGCGGTACCAGCGCCACCAGACCGAGTTCGAAGAGGGCTCGCGATTTGATTCGAAACAAGCAGTTGGACAGATGACTCAGGGTCGCTATATCAACGAATCGTATTTTGATGCACTGGATCTCATCAAAGAAGTGGCCGACAAGCATAGCTTGACTATGGCAGAAATAGCACTGCGTTGGTTAGAGTATCATTCCCTGCTGAAGAACGAACTTGGTGACGCTATCATCATCGGCGCTAGCAGCTTGAAGCATGCGGAGGAGAATTTGTATGATCTGGAGAAAGACCCGTTGCCGAGAGAGGTGGTCGAGGTCGTAGAACAGGCTTGGTTGAAGGCGAAACCTGTGGCTCCACGATATTGGCATTAAATGTCGAGACGAGAATTGGAAAGACGGCGTAGTCAGCTAGCAAAATCCACTCGAAGCATCAAGAGTTTACAAGAACATGCACATATTCGAGATTTTCTCACGATGCTTTGTACAACAGCCAGTCCATAGTGGCATAGTTCTGATTCCACGCCTTGTCAAGAAGTATCATCTCTCCCGTTGTTTACTCGCTTAAAATCGAAAGGCCCCGACATACAATTCCCCACATAAACACAGGACTAAGCTTGTCTGCGCTGGCGTTGACCTCTTCGCGCAGTATACTGTAATTTCTACACCTTCACGCGAAACATTTTCGACCCAACAGGAGGACAGGCTGCAAAGTAATCTTGAAACGCCAAGTATTCGTCAGAAAGTGGCATTGCGTTCATGTTCCGATGTCGTCGAAATAGCGTGCCTATCGTGACATAGATCTCGCAGTGCGCAAGTCTTAGTGGGAAGTCAGCCTTCAAGTTCTGGGAACTAAAATATACTTGGAAATATGACTTGGAAGAGTCCAAGAGAGACAAATGTCTAAACCTACGGAATCCCAATGCACTGTCTTTGTCCTCTGGAGAATGGAACAAGATATTTATCAAGTCTCCTCGCTGTGGCCAGGTCAGTCCATCGTTCGGGATCGAATGTGTCAGGGTTGGGGAATTGCTCGGGATTGCGATGCATCATGTATGCACTCATACCGACGATGGTATATCAATCTATGAGCCTCGTGTTCCAATCCAAAATGTGACATATGACTTACACCAGGTGGGATGTCAAAGCCATGAAAGGAAACACCGGATTCGTTGACTACTCTGGGAAGTCTGCCTATGACACCATATGACAGTCTGAAAAGGTTAGCTCATGTGAAACAGGAGAGACACATGGGGGGAAACCCAACACACCTCAGTCCTTCTTTGATCACGGCAGTCTATCCGGATTAGCGGTTTTACAGCGTCGCTGATCACTCACAGAGCTTACCAAGTAAGGAAGTTTCTCCAATGTGATGAAGTCCAGCATTGCCAGTGGATCTGGAAACGCTGAGTTGAGCTCCGCAGCCAGTTTGCTGTGGATAGCGGGGTTGCTGACGACCCCATACATGGCGATGGCCATTGCATTTCCAGTGGTATCAGATGCAGCGCCGAGTATTACGAGTCCTTCATCTGTCAGATTGTCGATAGATGGTACAACGTGACCCTCCGTCGCCTTCGGATTGAGAAGTTGGTGGAAGATGGTCGTGCGAGATTCATCTTTCATGCCTGCATCCATGGCTGATTTAATGGCAACAATGTTGTCGCGACATTCCTATCAAAGTCAGATATTCCCCCGAAACCTTCAGGAGATCTCGTCTCATACCCTTTGCAACTGCATAAAACTCCCAAGGTTAGAACTCAGCCTCTTCGCCACCCAAGGCGGAATACTCAACGCAATCGACTGCAAGAATGGCCACTGCTGGAAGAACCAAACCGCAGGCCCAAGTTGACGCATCGTCTCAAAGAACGCCTTTCCGAAGTCCTGGCGATCCAAAAGATCATATGGTTTTCCAAATCCATAATCCGTAATGGTGTCAATAGAGATAGCTCGAAGTCCATAATGCAAGTCCACCTCATCACCAGTGGTCGCCGCATCGCGCAATCGCTGATCTAATTTCCCGACTTTCGATTGAACCACATCTTCGAGATCCAGCACTCGCTTGCGAGAAAAGAGGGGGTTCAAAGCTGCTCTCCTGACACGATGGAGTTCATTGCTTGGAGTGCTGAACGCAGATGTTTCGCAGCCGAATGCGGCGTAGAAATTGGGCTCTTTGGTGTACTTTGATCCAGTACGGTAGATTTTCTCGTGATTCTCTGGTTCGCTGAGATGGATTTCATTGGGTGCTATTCTGATGATAGGTCCTAGATCCCGTGAGCTAAGATACTGAGGATGTTTAGAACAGCTTGTAACGTGCCGTATCTTTCGTGTAGTTCCTCGATCTGAAGATAGAACTTGCTCCCGCCAGTAGCGTTGAAGTATGTGATATAAAGACGAGATATCGCGGCAAGCTTGGGACCTGGGATGTTCGACAAGGGATGGAAATATAGTCCTGTGACGACAAGCCCAACCAGATACAAAGCGAGCCCGCCAATAGCAACAGCATAAATACTCGAGTCAAACTCCATACTGGTGAGATTGGACCACTACTCAGGGTATAAGTTAGACCAAATGTGAAAGGGTTGAGAACTGATCCAAGGAAAGGGCTGTAAACACGATACCAGTGAAAACAATCGGTATTGCACGGTTCGGAGTGAGTGAGGGGTTCCTAAAAGTCATGTCATGTATGCACCAGGGCTACATAATAACATGTACACGTACTGGATGCGACTTCGTACCACCCCGCTTTCAATCGATAACAAATCTGAGGACATTAACTGGGCAAGAGTCCATCGACGATCTTTCTCGCTCAAAAGCAACCCATTAAGGGTACTCCCATAACACTAATGCACGTTGCATGCAGGAGCAGTTGGATGTTGCAGCTGTCAAGACTCGCTTGGGCAGCTTCCCCGATGCACGCCTGCATGAGCTCTAGTCATTGGTTGGTAGACCAACAATTGTGCTTTGAGTGCATGGCAGTAAAGTTTTTGGTGGAGTTATCGCGGCTTCTTTGATATGGCTGAATATTTCCGGAAGTGTTTAGATGTATTGAAGAGCTTCGGTAAGTTGGCGGGGAAGTGGGTGAGGATGGTTGATAANTTGATGGTTCAACCGCCAGTCCATTCATCTGGACTGAAGTAAAATACTGCCTTTGTAACATGAGAAAAGTATGCAAGAAGTTGGGAAATTTGCAGGAGGGGAGAGCGGACAAATACTGAGTCCCATTATACGTATCGCACGTCTCCGGCTATCGCTCACGCAGCTGCATGTGTGTGATTCAAGGACCAACAAACCCCGATGCTGTTCAATGTCCAACAAATATGCAGCACTTCTAGAACGAGAACAATGACCAAGAATTGTTACCACGTGCGAATACTTAGTGAAGATCGGATTGTACTTAGCTTGATGTATTCCCACGATCAAACTTGTACCAACGAACATCGTCCTCCCCAGACGCCATGTCCGCTCCACCTCAGGCCCCTCCCGAAGCCACCCCTTCTGAAGATCTCGGGGCGCCCATTGAGGCAGACGTATGTCCCAAATCTCTCCACATCTCCAACCATAAACCCATCAAACTGAAAATAAGCAGATCGAAAACAACGTCGAGACCGACTCCGCCTACGCCGCCTCCCTCCACACCTTCTCCACCTCCATCAGCTCCTCCGTTTTCAACTACAAATACGAGAATGGGCGACGCTACCACGCTTTCCGTGACGGCGAGTACCCTCTCCCGAACGATGAGAAGGAACAAGACCGTCTTGATCTCCTCCACCACATCTTCAAGCTCATGCTCCACGGCTCCCTCTACATCGCCCCAATCCCTCCCAACCCCCAACGCATCCTAGACTTCGGCACCGGCACCGGAATCTGGGCCCTTGACATAGCCGACTCACACCCAGGTGCCACAGTACTCGGCACCGACCTCAGCCCCATCCAACCCTCCTGGGTCCCCCCCAACTGCCGCTTCATCGTCGACGACGTCGAAGACGAATGGGTATATTCCGACTTCGATTTCGTGCACGGCAGAGGCATGGCCGGCTCCATCAAGAATTGGGACGTGCTGTATTCCCGGGTATTGGAGAATCTGAAACCAGGCGGGTATCTGGAGATGCAGGAGTATGAGACGTGGATCCGGAGTGATGATGATGTGGGGTTGGAGGGGTGCCCGTGTATTAGACGGTGGCAGGAGAAGGTGGATGAAGCGAGTGAGAGGTTTGGGAAGAGGATGAATGTAGCGGCCGAGCAGAAGGAGAACTTGGTTGCGGCGGGGTTTGAGGATGTTACAGAGGTGGTACAGAAGGTAGGACTCTTTTTATTTCAGCAACTAAAGTCGTAGAAGTATTTGCTAATATTCACCAGCTACCGATAGGCACGTGGCCCAAGGATCCACGGCAGAAAGAGATTGGCCGCTATGAGCTTGTGCAGATGGTGGATGCGGTAGAGCCGTTTACACTCGCTATCTTCACTCGTACATTAGGTTGGAGTAATGAGGAAGCGCAGGCGCTCATGGCAGGTGTGCGGAATGAGTTGAAGGACAGGAGAAATCATCTCTATGCGTTAGTGCATTTCGTCTATGGGAGGAAACCTGGGAAGACAGATGTGGACTAGATAACAAGTCAACTCCTTCCTCGATTGGACGATAGACACTCATATGTCCGGAAAGCCCACATAGTACAGTACATTCAGGGTTCAAGCCAAGCAGCTCCTGGAGTTAGTCAGAATTTGCCAGCCAAACACACAAATCACAACACAGTACGGAGGAGCACTGATTTATGCTTATTATTCATTGAACTATCTGTCTCACAGACAGTAGATACAAAGGTCCCACCATCAAGTACTGGAGAAATCGGGAGGAAGAAATCGATTCGCAAGCCATATCATAGCACCAAGTAACGGCGCTCCAGTCGGAAAAGAACGGATCAAACCGAGATCGTATGTTGATGTGGCGTGTGAACAGAGTATCAGCGCTCCAATCTGTGAGGACGGATCAAGATGAACTCTGTTATCGAAATCGATTTGGCGATGAAAGGGAAGAAGAATTGGCGCTCCAGTCGTAGGACGGATCAAGCCAAAACCAGTTGTCGGTTTGCTGTGTGAAGAGAAGGGATAGTGCTCCAGTCATGGAAGGACGGATCAAACTATCAACCAAGCTCTGAACGTGTCATCGACAAACCCTTAGATCATCTGAGTGCTTCCAACTCTCCTCTCCGCGATGCCCTGAAAAACAAAGCCTCACAAGGCCTCGTCCGCAACCAAGGACGGAAACTTAATGCAGGATGCTCGAATTGCATCATCGTCATCGCTCAAAAGACCCAACCCCATTTTGTGAAAAGAAACGGCCAGATATACATGCATCTGGCCTCCAAACGCCAACAAACATCATACAGAATATACATTCGCTGTGCCTCTCTAGCCAGAACTCCTGTGATGGCCAGCTACCCAACGCCAACAGATGCGATGGGATACAGAAAATGCGGGAAATGTTCGTCCAACGCCTGGTATGCTCGCTCGAAAGTGTATCGCTTGAGTAAGCGTCGGTCGAAAGTGTGTTGTTCGCAAAGTGTTAACCGTCCGAAGTGTGATGTGAAATGGGTGTACAAGAAGAAAAGGTGTGGCTTTATTAATTATTTGCGGTTTGAGATCGAAGTCCGAATTCGGAAAGAAGTGACGAAAAATCTGTGTAGAGGCGGTCGGAATTGTGAGGTGAGTGCCGGAGAGGATGTATACATCACTTCATGGGTTGGGCTCCGTGGGCGGATTTAGGCAAAGGATGCATGGGGAGCACTGGAGCCACCATCACCAAAGCCACCGTCTCCGAAGCCACCATTACCGAAGCCTCCATTGCCAAAACCACCGTTATTGGTTGGACCATCGCCTGGCTTCATCGTACCATTGAGCAGTGGGCAGAGCCTGAAGACAATTAGTAAATGCACAACGGACAACCCATCGACTACAACTTACTTCTTGTTGGTCTTGATATGTCCAGCTTGGCCACAATTGGCACACTTTCTTGTTGTTCCAGCAGGCTTTTCAACTGAAGGAGCTGGAGTAGAGGAAGGTGATAGCATGCCCGCAGAAGCAGATTTCGGACCCTTGGTCTTGGACTTGGAACCCTTCATGATGCCACCTTTGAGACCATCCAAGTTCGCCTTTGCACCCCAGCGATGCTTGCGACGGTCCTTGTTGACATTAAGACGCTTCAGTTCTGCTTGAACTCTGCTGAATGTTAGCACTGATCCTTGCACGGGATAGAAGAGTTAGGAATAAGCGGCATGAAAAGAGTTACTTGCCTTGCAGCCATGATCCGATCGGCCTCAGGGTCCCCACTTGGTTCCCAATCCAAAATGCTGATTACAAAGTTAGAAACATTGTGCGCCGATTTCCGGGAAAGGGGACTTACTTGATATCTGCCATTTCGATCTCAGTGCGGCGCTTCAGGTACATGTTGATGACTTTCTGGTCGTGAATGACTTCTGTAACTTCCTCGAGCTGCCCATATTGGTTCTTGGTCGATCGTGTGATTCTCAAGACTCTTTGCTGAGTGTCCTCGCTGTAAGTGCTCTCGTTATCGTCGAACGCAGGGGTAGCCATAGACCGGGGTGTCTTCGCAACAGCAGATGCCTCATCCTCAGGAGCATCCTCATCCACCTCCATCTCATCCTTTTCATTTTGATCAGACAAAGTTTCCTTCTGACCAGTCCAAATGCGCTGGATACCACCACCGTACAAATCTTGTTGAACCTTGACATTGTATCCATGACCGTTGTTAGCCTTGGGATCCAAAGCAACTTTGGCAGCCGCAGTTGACAGCTCGCCCTCCTTGATACCCTCGAGATAACCACCCTTCATGGAAGTCTTGATCATGCTGATTCCAAGTCCACAGCCAGTCGGATCGCCTGCGCCGTGGAGTTCCAACATGGCTTTCTCTGCGGCGGCCTCGCAGAAGGCTTTAGTGGTATTCCAAGGAGCGAGCTTCTGCTCAAGACTCTGGTTCCGCATTTCACCATCTTCCACATCCTCCTTATCGAGAGTGTAACCGGCATCAACAAGATGGCAAGCTCCGACCTGCATAGCATCAAGGGCACAAACCTCTTCAGGCTTGACCAATGCTCGGACAAAGGTCTCGTCTAGGGGGCCTTCGGTGGGTTTCACGTTGTACACCTTGTTGACTTTGTCATAAATCAAGAAGTCCTTAACTTTCTGTCTATTCTGCGATTCCGTCGAATCTGCAATGTGCTCCGTAATCTCTCTGAGAGAGACTTCTTGGCGAGGATTATGACGCATCTTACGGAATGCAACCATCTTCATTCTGTTCTTGCCAGCATTGGTGACTCGTCTTGCGTGAGGGCCAGGAATCTCCATCGATGGTAGTTGCTGACCAGCCACGAAGAGATTATCGATATTGCGAATGTGCCAAGAAGAGCCATTGACGCCAGTGCTCGATCTTACAACCAAGAAATCGGTACTCTTTGGGTTTTGCTTGAAGATCGGAGCTCTATACATGGCGTTATGGATAGTGCGGACAGTCTCTCCTGGATCAACTGTTCCGAAGATCGAGAAGGGTGATTTATCCTCTGGAAGGAGTATCGTTGTATCTCCAACACGGTCATCAAATTTGGCAGGCTCCTTTTGATCATCAGCATCCTTCCGTCGGTAGTAATTGATGATGCGATTTCCCATGCCGAAATTGGAGAGAACGGTAGGATACTCCTCAGAATACTCAATGAGGGTAGCAGTTGAGTAGTGATCTGAAAGGGAGAGATCCTTAGTCTCTTTGAAGGCCTGCTCAACTGGTATTCCTCTCATATCTCTCTTCTTTCTCATACCAGGCTTAGAAAAGTGGATGTTTTGATGCAAGAACTTTCCAAGCTGGAGCTGAGGTCGGTGATATGTACGAGCCTGGTGGTCGTTGAGCTTGACGTGGTAATAGGGCCATGCCAACTTCTGAGCGGGAAGAGAGTGCTCAACAGTGATATTGCCAACCGTAGCTCTGACCTTGCCATGGTTGTTCTTCAAATGAGAGTACTCGTCATCGTTCGAGATGTTAAATCGCTGATTGAGTGTAGCTTTGATGTCCTTCGGAGCTCTCTTACCCAAACCAATGCATCTACGCTTGATAGAACGATCAACTTCGGTGATCTCAACAAGGAGATGGGGATCGTTAAGATCCAGAACTACACGCTTGGCCACCTGGGCAGTCATGCGCTCGAAGTTGTCGAAGTTTGGCATAGGGAAACGCGGCTTGAAAACAAATTCGTACTCCGCCTTGCGCTTCTTCGAAGGACCCAGGAACTCTCTCTCCCACTCATCCTGTGGCTCCTCTTCCTCGACTGGAGTGGGGACCAGTGCAGGAATATCAACGACGTCGAAGTCGGCACAGATGATGTCAAGGTCAAGAATACTCTTGCCACCAACTCTGTCTGTGATGGGAGAATAATCGAACTCATCGTCGCTATCTTCTTCTTCCTCCGAGTCTTCGACGATTGAAATCAGTCCTTTGGCCTCATCCTCTGCAATTCGGGTATATTTGTCGCTTTGAGCGGGACCTGCAGTGCGGAAAAGCTTCTCTTGGTCAGGAGCAATGTTCAAGCTGACCTTGGTAGGATGGAGAGGCTTGGGTGGCTTTTCTGGGGCTCGGGCCACGAAGTGCGATGGGTGTGGAGGGAATAGCTTGTTGAAGTCTAGGACTGCATCCTTCTCGTATTCTGGCCAGTTCTCTGCAAGGTATGCCTGGATCTCAGCTTCACCTTTAGGCATGCCATCCTCCTCATCTGCGGCGAACTGGTCAGGGAAATTGAGGGCGCGGAGATCAACCACTTCAGGTTCGGGTGCGATAGAAGGTAGAGTCAGTCCGCCGTTGATACGTGACTCTGGAGCAACTGCAGGCTGTGTGTCGGGGTCTTCGAACTCGAAAGGTGAAGAAGCACGTCCACTCTCGCCGAACAGATCGTCGTCGTCGTACTCATCATTGCCCGTCGCATCATCTGTGAGTCCAGGCGCGTCATCCATCTTGTCTCCGCTGGCGTCCTCCTCTTCTGGAAGATCGTCATCGCTGATATCCTCGAAGTCTTCAGCATCATCGGCCTTGTCACCCGTGTCGAGAGGACGATTCATGTCGAACAGGCCTTGGTTTCCATCATCTTGATTGGTACCATTTTGGGCGGAGTCAAGGAGAGCTTGGTAATTGCGGTCATCCTCTTCTGCTTGCTTCTCCCAGTCCGCGTCCGTAAAAGACGAGAATTCTGGTTCCGCCATGGCGCGCTCTTGCTAACCCGTAGCGGAGAGCTCGCAGATGTTGTGTACGTTCAGTTCGAATGCGTGAGTCGTGGGGGCTTTGGTTGTGGAAGTTGAGGAGGTAAGAAGGTATCGTGGTACGTAAGACCAGTTATCGTTGACGTTGTCGTCGAGGCTGTCGAAAGGAGTTGTATGGGGAGCGAAAGGAGTGTGGTTGAAGAGGCTGAATTATTTGTAGGCGGGGAGGAGCTTCGAGGTCAGATCGCGGCAAGGCTGAAGGCGCGCCCATGACGCTAAGAGGGTGAGCCCCCTGTCCGACACGTGACAGACGGATTCGTCCGCCCCACTTCAACTCATTCTTGACCTTAGCTTTAAGACCACTCATGGTATGGATGTTTCTTGATTGGTTTGGTAGAATAACAATTTCCTTTGCTTGAATGCCACAATCTCAGATACTTTCAGAAGCTTACAAAATTAAATTTACGATATATATCGAGTTTGAGCTTATGCCATGTCATACCTAGGTACAGCATCGTGTGATTTAGCTTCTGCTGATCCTGGCCCGCGGGAAAGAGATACCCACAACTCCAATCTTTACGTGACAGTATCACGATTTAAAAAGCCTCAAGACCGAGCATTCTTCATTCAGTCAACCCCCACTTTCCTCATTCACTTATCATAAATGCACCCGAAACTCCCTTCTTTAAAGTCCTTCCATCATCATCATCCTCCCGACTCCGGAGGCTCCCATCTCATGGCCACTACTTCCTTGTACCCTCTCTCGATTAAAGAGGATTTGAAAAAACAGTTCGTTGGGAAGTCTATCAAGGATGTAGCTGTCCCTGCAGCTGTGCTTGATTTGGGGAAGGTGAAGAATAACTGTGATCGAATGTTGGAGGCTGTTGAGTCATTGGACTTTAGTTGGAGAGCCCATATCAAGACGCACAAGGTACAATGTCACTTGTCACTATTGCAATCTTCTACAATCAATCTAAGCTCCTTTTCACTTCATTCAACGATTAAGCAATAGAGAATTTAAAAGCAACAGTCCCGTGAGAGCCAAGCTAACACTTCTACCTTAGACAACCGAGCTTACAAGACTCCAAGTAGGAGAAGGGACCGGTCCAGCCAACATCATCGTATCTACCCTCGTAGAAGCAGAGCATATCGTTCCTCTTCTATTAGAATACAAGTCTGCTGGCCGAGCTGTCGACGTGAGTTTCTCCCCCACTTTTGTGTCAACCAAACCTACTGAGACTTTCATAGCTTCTGTATTCATTCCCAATCACTCCATCAGCAGTAGAGCGTCTGGCTCTCATTTCCAAAGCACTGGGTCCGAAGGGCCTTTCTTTGATGGTAGATCACCCTGATCAATTGCCAAATGTGACTGCACTCCACGAACTCGGTGGAAATGCTCCATCTGTTTTCCTCAAGATTGAGTAAGTTGCACTCTACATTTGGTTTGGAGATTGTGATCATATCGTTATATGTTGCTTCAGAACTTGCTTGTTCAAGATACTCTCGCCTTTTTTCTTCCTTTTTATCCCCTTGTTATACGTCGTTTTGCCTCTGACAACATCAGCCATGGTCACTGAAATTATGTTAAATGCATTCCCATCTCCTCAAATTTCCCTCACAAACAAATACTGACAAGTCTCACAGCATGGGCGGTCACCGCGCCGGCGTAGCTCCTCAAACCTCCGCCTGCACCACCCTCATCACCTCTCTCCTAGACCTCGAGAAAACTGGCACTCTCAACCTCCTGGGTCTCTACTCTCACGCCGGCCAGTCATACTCCTCATCGGGCGAGTCTGACGCCCTCGATTTTCTCCGCCAGGAGTTCGAAGCTCTACTTGTAACAGCCATCGAATTACGGACTATATCTCCTTCTCATCCTCTTGTGCTCTGTGAGTCGCCTTAAAAGTCCTTCATATCCTCTCAAACCTTTCTCAACAGCCCATACACTGTGAAGTAAAACAAAGTCAACTAATCCCATCCCAGCCGTCGGCGCAACCCCCACCACAACCTCAATCCGCAACCTCCTCCTCACCTCCCCAACCACCCCCTCCTCACCCAGCTCCCACCCCTCCCCGGCCCAAGAAGCCATCTCCGCCCTCCGCGCCACAATCTCCCTAATCCGCACCAGCGGCCTCACCATCGAAATCCACGCCGGCGTCTACCCCACCCTCGACGTCCAACAACTCGCCACACACGCCCTACCCACTGATGGCCCACACGCCATGCTCACCTGGTCTGACCTCGCATTCACAGTCGTCGCAGAAGTAGCTTCGATCTATCCTGGCAGAGGCAAGAATGGGACGCCGGAAGTACTGATTAATGCGGGGATTATCGCCCTGGCGAGAGAGCCGTGTAAGGCGTATGGTGGGTTTGGGATTGTGAGTGAGTGGGGCAGGGACGGCGTGTGAGTATCATCTTTTCCTGTTCCTTTTCCCTCAAATATTGCAAGCTCAGTCTTTTTACAGAGACTTGGGGTATTGGATCTGACTGAATCTCGCTGACACAAACCAGACACACACCTCCCACAGGACCCGAATCCCACACCGGCTGGACAGTCGGTCGGATCAGCCAAGAACATGGTATTCTTGTTTGGACCGACCCAAATGCCGATGCAAACGGCTCAGATGTGAATGTCCCTGAAGAAGAGTTGCTCCAAATCGGCCAGAAGGTCCGCATCTGGCCAAATCATGCTTGCATCACTGGTGCCGGCTTTGGATGGTATCTTATTGTCGATGGAGGGGATGAGATTGTGGACGTTTGGCCTCGGTGGAGGGGGTGGTGAGAGGATGTATGGGCAGATTCGCTTAGCACGGGTGCGGGATAATTGCTTGATTTGAGAGAAGGTAGAAAGATTTGGTACAGAAATGGGAATGAGAAGCAAAGTTCAAATGAAATTCATTTCTTTTTACCTTTCTCGTCTAGAGAGCCAGATGGTATATCAATCTAGCAAGTTCAACGCCCTACGCCAGCCACATAATCCCCGGCCGTCCACCCATCCATTCGATCATCGATCCGACAAGCGACCTAAAGTCGCAACTTTTACTCCCAACTCTGAAAATCTCCTCCAATTGCACTCACTTACACCTCTTTTCTACCACAGATGAACCGAACTCGGCGTATTCTGCTTTGGAGATCCACATTTGATGGAACGTTCCCAAGCTGCCCAGAATACTGCCTCCAATCCAGCTACCAAAGCGTCTCTCAGTCGTCAAGCCAGCAGCCTGGACCTTGATCCTCGTGCCCGGATAAGCATTCATCAGCTCATTATTCAACCGATCTCCAAATCCATTGATCAGCGTCGAGCCTCCGGTGACAATGATATTCGCAAGAAGATGTCCTCTGAGATCAACATCCACAGCGCCAATGCTAGCCTTGATCATATCAATAATAGTTTGCGATTGTGTAACGGCAGGCTCGCCAGGGACAGGTAGAGCAGCTTTAGCATCCCACAATCCCTCTACGACTTGGAAGCGCTCGACACCCCACATCTGATTGTAGCCATCTGGCATCTCGAACACGCGGCCGGGCTGCGACCGGGCGAAGTCAAGATTGCTGCCTCCGGTCTGGTTCTGCATGTTCAATCGGCCTGGGCCAGACCAAGTCTGCACAACCGACTCCTTGAACTCCGTAAGAACACGCTCCTCCTCCAGTGCTCGGAAGCTCTCTGTAGGTTCCTTCTCGTACTTGCGGAACACAGCTTGCGCGGGCGCACCAGCATCAACAGCCGTCTTCGAAGAGATCATGAAATGCGGCACCAAATCAACCTTCGGGTCCTGACTATTGAACATAGCGCGTAGTTGTGACGAGATCCAGTTTCCGCCGAGATTCGATCGCTGAACCGATTTCTTCAAGATAAGCCCATCATGAATACCGAGAACGGACGCAGTCGAAGCCCCAACATCAATAACCAGCGCCGTAGCCTTGCCCCCTCCAAACGCAGCCATGACACTGTTCCGCGCCAGCCAGAAGGCAGGACATCCCCAGTTCTCCATCGCAATCTCAATTGCCTTCTCGCGATTCTTCACCGTGTTCCACGCCGTCTCCGTCATAAGCAGTGGGTGCTCCTCCAGTGGTTTCTCGCCATCCTCAACCCCCTCCATCTCCACATCCATGTCCTTGATATCATCATTCAGACCATTCGTCCGCGGATCCGCCTGCTTGAAGCTCGTGAGTCGTGATGTGATCGCATACTCCCATAACTGTGTAGCTGTGTCCCAATCCTCCACAATGCCTTCCTTTGACATCGGATTCCGGATCTCCAAGTGGCTGAGAGGATTGTGGATCGCATCGTCGCCGAACACGAACTTGCCGCTGTCGAGGACACCGTAATGTGAGTTGAGGAAGGATTTAGGTGAGTCTTCTCCTGCGAAGCCGGCGCGTACGCTGGAGTAGCCTGGGTCGAGAATGATTGCTGATACTTCATCTGTTGATGGTTAGAGCTGGTTCGAGGGGTGGTTGTTTGGGGCCAAATTACCTCCTCCATAGACATCTGTGGGTTGCATTGAAGAGTTGAGGGGTTGGGACGCCATGATTGCAGCTGCCAATGGCGAAAGGAGAGGACTCTGATTGTTGTGCTTCGAAGGATCGCAATTGTCGCGTTGTTGAAGCTCGAGACGCGAGGCTTTGCGACTGGGAAGTTCATATTTACGGTCGTCCGTTCAAACCAGAACTGCACTTTGTGCGTTCCCATGTTTTCTCTGCACACCTTGACACAACACTCAGTCTACAACATATGGGCAGCAAGGAATCTCACTTCGTCATTGTATTTTAGATCCCTTTTAAAGCTGCGGTCGGTTGAATCCTTCGTTCACAAGCCTTTCGGTTTATGTTTGTGTTTCCAATCCCACAGAGAGAAAGAGCTGGCAAAGGTGTACCATGCGGCTAGGCATGTTATTAATATTATATCAAGGAATGTACGAAGGCTATGGTTACTCTACTTGCACGGTGCTTGTGCCTTATCTCTTGCTGCAGCATGGAACTGCCGTGGCATGTGCAGATCAAAGTCTGGGAGGGGCGCTATCTCTGGACAAGATCGTCCCGATACCTTGGACATTTCTTCTTGATTCTTTCCCATCCATTTCTCTCATTTCCTCTTCTTCGTAATATTCTCTCCTAGTGAGAGAGAGGAGCGCTGTTCTCTAGTTTAGCTGTCATGGATACCATTTCAAACCCGAGGCAATGGTATCCATCACCAGATCGCGAAGTATCTCCAAGACCATGGTTTCTTCCCCTGACATGGCTGGCCTTCATTATCTCAACGATGCTGCCACGGAAAACACGTGTTGCAATCGCTGTACCAGCTCTCATTTTTCTGGTCAATCAGGTGCGAGCAATATCTACGGGAGATAATGTTAAAGACTTCAGTCGAGCTTCCTTCATATTTGGCTTTATGCTCAAATTCATCGACTTTGGCATCCTGACAAGGGATGGAGAGGCCTACAAGGTCAAGGATCGGAAGCCTTCGTCTGAGAAGGCCGGAAATATATCCAAAGCGCCGAGTGAAGTGCCTTTAGAAGAGGGAAAATCAATCTGGGGGAGCTTCAAGGACAGTGCTGAGCTATGGCTCTTCACTTTGAGAGGCGTTGGGTGGAATTGGGAAGTAGGAGGGATCCCTCAGCGCGAACCACAATCTAGAAGGTGCTTTCCTCCAGTCCAAAATACTTCAATCGCTAACATATCCAGCTATTTCTTGTTCCGCACAATCGTACGAATCTTCGGCTCGTATCTTGCCTGGGACATCTGCAAACATGTCATGGGGTTGTTTCCCTACATTCAATCCACCAACCGCGGATCTTTCTTCGATGAGCCTCTTATCGACCAAGTGGTTCTCACCTGGCTTCACCAGCTCGAAGCATTCTGCTTCATCAACCTCCCCTACCAAATCGGGGCTCTCCTCACCGTAGCCACTGGAGTTCAAACGCCAGCAGACTGGCCACCTCTGTTCGGAGCCTTTTCAGATGGGTATCTGGTTAGCCGAGCGTGGGGTCGCGTTTGGCATCAGCTTCTTCGGAGACCACTCAGCATACTCACGCCACATGTCCAGCGATGGCTTGGGACTACGTCGAGAAGTTCAAAGCGGACCGTGAGTCTTCTTTGCTCTTTCACGATGTCAGGATTCGTTCACTGGTCTGGTGCTCTCAACTGCCCTTGGACGCCTAGCTCGCATGGGATGTTCACATATTTCATCATGCAAGCTCCTGTTGTCAGGTTGGAGGACTACATTGTGGACTGGGGAAGGCAGAAAGGGGTCAAGAGCAGCAGTAAGTTGAAAAATCTACTCAAGCGGAAGGACTTGTTAACGGGTATCTTAGCTTTCCTGAAGTGTTTTGGCTACATCTGGACGGTCTCTTGGATCTCGTTTTCGATGAGATATGCTGCGAGATACCAGTTCGAACATGGCGCTCTCAGTGTTCACGAGCCATTCAAGACAAGTTTTATTGACTATCTTGTTGCGAAGATCAAAGCTTGATGTATTGTGGGGGCTGACTATGGCATTTTTTGACTGATTAGGCGTGGATTTGGGGCCGTCGACAGGCACATCTTCATCCCCAAATTCACCACAAAATCATTCTCTAAGGGTCAAAACCACAGATCACCTTTGGCAGTGGAGTAGTGAGGTATAATTACGCGGGATAACTTCGTGAAGCTGTCTCGATATTTTTCTCTAGCCAGTAAAATTCCACAGTCGTGTTTAAGGCTGAAGTGGAGTGGTCGCCACGCCCAAGAAAGCATCGCCCTCCCCAAAATACAAGAACCATTTCCCTCGGAACTGGACCAATCCCTCGCTAAAAACCACATTATCCACCTGCCCATTGATCTCCCTCACATTCGTCGGGTGCAACAGCGGACTCTCCAGCCTAGCCAACGGTGGTCCAAACGGGTTGTTCACAGGATCGATCAACATCTCCCCAGTACTATACTGCGTCGCCTTATATCCTCCCTGTCCAGTCGCAACGCCATTGTATATTTTCAACCACTTCCCATCCCTGGTCTTCACTGGCGGCGCAGCGGACTCCATCAGTCCTTGCTCCCAAACATTCAACTTCGGTGCCCAAACCGGCTGGTTATACGTCACATTCCAATGAATCAGATCCGTCGAATTCGCAAAATACAAGAACGAATCCCCGAAATGCATATGGTACGTTCCATCCGGCTGTCTCTCGTTCAAGATCGCACCGCTCTTACTCCATCCCTGTCTTGGGACCCAGGAGTTCAACGGGTCTTGCCAGTTCCACACGACGTCTGTGACATTTGGCAAGATCGGGCCATGTTTAGTCCAGTCCATGAGATTGGCCGACGTAGCCATGCACAGCCGGGCGGTCTTCCCGTCGTATGCAGTGTATGTCATGTAGAATGTGCCATTGACTCTGATGACTCGTGGATCTTCACAACCGCCGGGAATCTCATAGGACTCAGTAGGCGTAACAACAGGCTTGTTATACCGAGTGAAGTTGTAGCCGTCATTAGACCAAGCGAGACCGATCGTCGATGTTTTCGACGAGTTCTGAGCCCGGTACAGAAGCCAGACTTTGTCGTCAATGACGATTGCGGATGGATTGTACAAATACGCAGATTCCCAATTGTTTGCTGGGTTTGGAGCAAGGATGGGATTCTGTGCGTACTCTTCGAATCCCAGGAGAGGGAAGTAAGGCGCTGTGTAGTTTGCTTCATTCTCCGTCGAGTTTGTGGTCACTCGAGGAACCGAATTGGACGAATAAACAGGATATGTACCATTGGCCGTAAAATTGGAATTGGTAATCTGAGCAGCAATGATCTCACTACCTCCAAGTAGCAGAGCAGACAGAAATTTCATGTTGCGTATCGGCGACATGGTGAGAGCTTTTGCGAATGTCAGGACTTGCTCAACATTCTGGACCTGAAAGAAATCATGCAGCATGGTTTAAATACCAGCCGATAATGTCGACTACGGTAGCGGTTGATCAATTCCTGTTTGCTGTCCTGTCTACAGTCCCAGCTAGCCTTCGAGCTTCTGCTGGAGGAAACTCCGAACAGTGCCATTGTCGTCATGGTGCTCGCTTACCAAGTGTGTCAAGTCCATCCGAACGCTATTCGGATTACTCCCCGTTCTAGTTCTTGAGTATCGCAAGAAACGTTATTGGTGCCCGCTACAAGCTTTGCCAACCCCGCACCTCACTGTTGTGGAAAGGGGTATGGTGTGATTTAGCGAGGATTAATGCTGTAGATCTCTGCTAGCTACATGAAGGTCCGGAGCTCGGGATTCTGACTTTTCGATACTCATTGGGCTGTTTTTTTACGAAAGAATTATTGAGCATCGGCTTGGGAGTGGTGCTAGAGATATGGTGTTGATGTGATGTTACGTTGTTGCAAGCAACGATGTGCTGAGCAGGAACAGGAACACGCTTTACGTTCGAATGATTGCCCTGGAACCAGTCCACATACTTGGGCAAGAGAACCTCATTAAACAGTGCCACACCAGCTTTGAGCTCTGCAATGATATCGTCCGTATGGCTCATGATCATTGGAGTTCTATCCAGTGGTGGCATATTAATGAACAAGCATTTCGAGCTCCGGTTTTGTACAAGTTCTCCATCAAGTCAAAGTACTGATCAAATTGAGGTGGAAGAGTGGTTTTGAGATCCAAATGATCTTGATACAGGAAGGATATAATGGTGAAGTCGTTACTTTCAATCCAGGTCATGAAGACTGTGTTTTCCGAAGTCCATGTATGATTGCTGTGGCTGTACATGGGCTCATATTGGAACATGACTTGGTCGACGAGGCTGTTCGGGATGGCACCTCCACTCACGGCGAAATCGTAAGTCATGATCAGTGAGCTGTTGTATGTCGTTGTCAGGTACTCGATCCAATTAGGTCCTGCTGAGCTGGTCGATCGATCATCAGGTGGATTGCCCACAGGGTTGAAAGTACTTGGCTGCACCCCGCTGGTATTGAATCCCCGTGTTATATAGGAGTCACCACAGCTTTGAGTGTCAATGAGAAGTCCTAGCAAGAAAAAGTGTATCTACAAGCCAAATATGTAGCTGATTCCTGATGAACTTCTGATTAAACTTGCTGCATGAGAACAGCGAAGGAGAATTGAGATGAAAATCAATTTCATGGCGATTTTCAGATGGTGCATTTTGCGAATTATTTCCAACGAATCGAGCTCAGTAAGTAATTGGTTTCCCAAGAAATGGGTTATAATTGAAAGTCTTTGAAATTTCGAACCATAAAATGTCTTATAGACACTACCCCGCATGGTGATGGATCACGTAATTTCACAACAGCGGATCGTAAAAACAAGCTTGCAGAGTCCAATCAGACATTAGCCTAGCTGAATAAGGTGAAGAGCATCAGAGTTGTTATTTCCCTTTCAGTCTTCAAAACAGCTCACGAAATCTTTTGGAAGTGATTTCCCCTGTTCCCAATCGGTGACACTTCGCTGTACCGCAATTTGAACGAACCAGGCCCAGCTAGACATCATCTGTCTATTGTTTCTCATAGTTGCTATTCGTTTGATTCTGGCATCTTTGGTCTAAAGTTCGGTGGAGAGATCAGAAAGCTGCTCTGCTAGCCGAGAGCAGAGAGTAAAAGAGAATGGTAGGAGATAGTTTGATCACTTTTGCGGTCCACGGGCCGAATGGGCTTCAAAGCAACAATGTTTAATGCCATTGTTTTTTACCACACTCTATCAGAAGTCTCGATACCCTTTCATGTACTTTGAAGGCATCAAATATCTAGCTCTGCGCCGTGTATCACGCGAAAGTCTGGATAGTGTTCATTATCGTCCCTTGTAAGAACAGAAAAGGGGTACACCTACTGCCTTGACCGCCTGAATGATGTTTGGGAAACCAGTATACGAAAGAACCAACGTCTTCCCGGAAGGGTCATAATGAGTCTGCTGGGATGGGCTGTACACGAATGCGAAGTCGGTCGCCGTGAAGATGGTAAAGTAATCACGGAAAGGACCTTCCGGCTTCGAGGCTGTTTTTCCTCGAAGTTGGGCCAAGTCTGCCAAGCAATTAATATTCATCCGCTCAAGATTGTGATTGAAACCTTACGAGTGTACACATAGAGATAAGCGTTGAGATGAGGGTTCCATGTGATCTGAAAGGAGTGTCAGTTTTAATTCACTCTGTTTGTTGGGGTTTTGGCTGGCACTGACAGTCCCTTGCGAGGATCCTGGGCCAAGAATAGCTTGCTCCTCTGTGGGATCGTAGACACGGTCTCTGGTGAACTGAGTACCATTCCAGTACTCGTAACAATCTAAATCTTGCTGAGATTCATGTGGAACTCGCATCACATAAACACCATCGTAGTATTTCGTCGTGTTAGTTCCGCCATACACATAGACCCATCCATCTTGAGCCAAAAGCTGTCCGTGATCACCATATTGGGGCTCATTTGAGGTCCACATATTTCTGCAGATATACTTAGTTCTGTCTTTGACATGTCGATTGCCTTTTATCGTCACTTACTCGGAGGTACGTCTGCAAGTGGGGTATGGTCCCGAGACGTCCACGACAGCGACGCCGGCGCCAACGATCATGTCCATGGCATTTGGACGGTAATTCTTCAAGAAATACAAGATCCCGTGAGTAGAGGAGCCAGGCTGTGCGATCACATTGGTGAGCCCCATGCCATAATTCTCCTCAGGAGCCTCATCCGCGAAATAGCCACAGAATATCTGGGCATTGCCATCAGCATCAATGTTGAAATCGGTGATGTTGCGCGGATCTGGTTCGGCGTAGGCTGCGGAGTTTGCGTGAAGCAAGTTGCATGGCGGAGCTTGGTAGTAGCGATCATGGGCAGAGCCATCGCCACAGATCAGTGTGTCGCCATACGTGTTGATATTGACGTTTCCAACAGTTCCCGAAAAGCCCAGATCGCGGATGTTTTCCGTGTTCGTGCTGGTGACATTTCCGAGGAACTCGGATGTAACCGCCACTGACGTGACAGCGAATGGAAGAAGTGCTGATGCAAGCACGCTGAGAAAGCTCTGAGACTACATCATCAACATCAGATAAGAAGATTGAGGGGCCGTAAACGATGGCTTGGATACCTTGAGATATATAGACGTATCTTGAAGTACGGACAAAACTGCTGACTCTAACACCTGAATTTGTTCATTGAAAACTATGCCAAAGCAGGCCATTTCCGAGACCTGTGGAAACGACAAGTTCGTCACGTCTCCTATCCGTACAGTTGACAATTGACATGATTTGGTCAGAGTTAAAGAATGTTGATGGGGCACAACTCTGATCCATCTGGTAGGGTGCAGATGACACAGAGCTATCGCGATGTGTATTGAACCTTGGTGATGATCCGTGCAGACGGTGCCGTGTCAGTGCCATGCACTGACAGAAACAGACTCACTAAACTCTATTTCCAATGCATCTCAAAAGGACAGAAGAGGGATAAGTTTGAAGACTTTGATATAAAACCGTGCACAATAGGAAGGTCCGATCCCAACGAAGCATACTTGTGTACGTGCATTGCCATGTCGCTTTCGGGATGATCACCCGTTCCTGGATGAAAGCATCAGACCATCCCTGGGACTCGGACGCCGATCACGTGTTGAACTCGTTCTAGAATATACGAAGGGAATAATAGTACGCCTACAATACCTGTCTGAATGTGCCATAGTAGGGACTAGTAGTCCTGAGTATATGTTGGGGATGAAAAAGATGTGTGCCAACCAGGTGGCTCAGCCAAACAACCCCGCCTTCTTTTACGTATCACGGGCTTCGTCGGCCCATTAGGCGAGCCGCAACCAAATGGGAAAATTGCTCAATATACATGTGGGCTAGTCTATGACCCCCTATCTCTCTCTGGGGCCGCTGTTTGCCACGGGTTTCTCCAGCTTTGAATACGGGCTCATCAAGTTTGGTGGCGGCCATACGGAAGTTACCGCTGATATATCCTACAAGATTTCGCGATGGAACCATCATTCGATATGTGACAGTATACCTTTTCTTCCTGTAATGTAGTCAGAATGTTTAGCTCTTTTGCTGGATTCGAAGATAACAGCCCGCCCCCGCGGTCAAGATCTCGCCGGACGACTGTCGCAAGAGCATGCGTTTTATGTCAGAAGCGAAAGGTAAAGTGCAATAGTCAACATCCGTGCTACAACTGTACGCTCGGAAAGTTTGACTGTGTGTACTCCGAGAGGCGTCGGAGTAAAAGTAAGGTGTAGGTACATTCCAGCCTTGTTCAAATACTCTGGCTAACGCATTTCAGACCAAGCAATGGGACCCTTGATGACTATCAGAAAGTCTTTGATTGTCTACTTGGGTCGGTTCCGATCAGGTCCTTGGTTTACCTTCCACGCGAAGCCTTCCTTGGTCTTCTCGTGCCAGACCCAATACAGGCACAGAATGCGCTTGTGATACTGCTCGCGAGCCCCCCTGTCTCCAGGGTCGTATCTCTAGACGCTTCGCCTGCAAGCTCGTCAGCAGAGACTGAGGCAGCACAACGACTTGAAGCACTGGAGGATAGGCCACCCAATGGATTTGAGTGGGACGAGTCATCTGATCAACTTCGCGATGACGTGGTAGATGATGTAAATGGACTTGGACTTTCGACAAATCGGAAAACATCCTTCTTGGGCCTGGCATCTATATTTGCCGCTATCAAAGTCCTGGCGAAAGTGCTTCCTTCACCAGTCGCGAGCGATGATGGCTGTCATGATGAGAGGCGGATTCTAACTGGAAATTTGCTTGCATTGTCAGACGACTTTAAGTCAGCTGAGCTTGAGCAAGTCTCATATCACGAAGGACAAAGACTGATCGATGCATACTTCACGCACTTACACGTCTTTGCACCTGTGATACAAGAGCAAACATTCCGAGCAACATATCTTGCCAACCAAAGGAGAGACTCACCGTGGCTAGGATTGTTGAACATGGTCTTCGCTCTCGGAAGTGTCGCCTTTTTGACATCTGACTCTGATCGAGACATCGTCTTTTATCAGCAAGCACGGAAGCATCTGGGTCTCGAGAGTCTGGGGAAGCGGTCACATGGAGACTCTTCATGCTCTGACCTTGATGGGAGGGATGTATCTCCACTATCGAAACCGTCCAAACCTCGCTTCCGCTTTGTTGGGTGCTGCTATCCGGATAGCTTATAACCTAGGTTTACATCGCGAGTTCTCATCTTCGTCTTCGCATGGAAATAACGTCGACCGCGAAATGAATCGCAGGACATGGTGGAGTATCCATATTTTGGACTCGTGGGGTTCAACCTTGGGGCGGCCCTTCGCCAGTGATGAGAATCGTTTAGGACTTCCAGGCAGCATGGTCGACGATGGAGTAAGTCCTCAGAATCTTAGTACAAGCCTTGCTCTAACCTTTATCTCCAGCTAGGATCGGTCCCCTCAACCCAGCCGACGAATTCTTCGCCTCTAATCCACAGTATAGAGTTCTATAGAATTGTGTCACAAATACAACGTCGGCTGCAAATGTGCTCCTTCTTAGCTTTCAGAGAGATCTCGATTCTGGACCAGACTCTCTCCGGTTGGTATGAGGCACTACCGCCTTCCATGAAGTCGCCGCACCCTTGTCCACCCGAGCTGCATGATGTGCGAAACATCCTCAAATGGAGATACCTCAATATACGCATGATTCTACATCGTGCAGTCGTTCTCGACACAACAGAGCGCCAACGTCCTTTTCAGAATCTCGGTAGCGAGGAGCAGGATGTCGTCCGACAATGTAGGAACATTTCAGCGGAGCCCATTTTCGCCATACAAGTCGACTGGAGACCGAATAAGATGTGTTGATGGAATGCCGTCTGGTTTCTGTTCCAAGCTTGTCTCGTCCCGCTAATGGCACTAGCTGTTGAAAGTGAAGAGCACGAGGATTATCTGAAATGGCAAGAACAGGTCGTGGTCGTGATTGAGTTGTGCGAAATGATGGATCGCTGGAGTCTCGTAGGATGAAGGGCTCAAGAATTTGTTCGAAAGCTTTCGGAGGCCAGCAAAAGACCTCATAACATGATAGTAACATCGGATCAGCTCGCGGGGTTCATTCAGGATCCACAGGAATGCTTCTTTGGCGACAGCTGGGAGGAAGTCTTAAGCGATGAGAGCTTCTATGACTTGGATTTCACATCGTATCTGTAAAACTCCAATACCAGAAAATGGAACAAAATTTTCGAATCACTCCGAGATGGATTCGCATAGTGAGATCAACGCTAGAAAATGGCTAGAAAATAGCGTAAACCCTTTGAGAACTCCATAGACAGTTTCGACACTACGGAGACGACGTAGAGTATTTGAGTCTCCGGATTGAGACGAGTATAGAAAATGATGTTTCGAGAGGAAATAGAACATACGGAGGGAAGGAAGTTGTTCTGGACCCTCGTCGCGTCCAGATAAGCTTCAAGCAAGGATCCACATTTTGGAGCGAACACGTGCTGAGATAAGAGGAGTGGAGATTATGAATCTATTTTGGGCTCAAAATTACAACTCCCCAAAAAAGACAATATTTTCTGAAGTCATATTGTATTGCCCTCCCTTCAAGATGGAATTGCCTTGATTACTCCAGCTTCATATTGCTTGAGAGCCATAATCGTGGAAGAATAATCGTAGCTTTATACGAAGCGGTGTGCGAAGAAGTAATTAGCCCCTGACCATCATTCTGACGTATTACCAGAACGGGACTGATAAATTCTCAGGATAGTCGGTGACAGCCGTTCAGGGCGAAGACAATATGGCCGTCATCCAAACCATTGAAGGTCTCAAATCCGGGCATTACAAAGGCGTCAAACGGCTCAAGCTTTGCAGCAATCTCACAACTTTCCCCCGAGAAATCCTCTCCCTTTTCGACACGCTAGAGATCCTCGACCTCTCCAACAACCCGCTCACCAGCCTCCCGAAAGACATCTCACGTCTTCACAAACTCAAGATCGCCTTCTTCTCGGACTGCAACTTCACCATATTCCCAAAGGAGCTTGCACAATGTCGCTCCCTGGAAATGATCGCATTCAAGGGCAATCACATGACCACCATTCCTGAGGGTGCTTTCCCACGCAAATTGCGCTGGCTCATCCTCACGAACAATGAGATTTTAGAATTACCAAAGAGTATCGGGCATTGCCACCGCCTGCAAAAATGCATGTTAGCTGGCAACCGACTCACCTCTCTCCCTACTGAGATGTCCGCATGTCGGAAACTAGGACTTCTCCGGCTCTCAGCGAACAGACTAGCAGAGCTCCCACAATGGCTCTTCCAAATGCCCGAACTCTCCTTCCTTTCATTTGCAGGAAATCCCTGCGCTCCAACCGCAGAAGACAACCCCATCCTCAGCTCCATAACCTGGTCTGACCTCTCCGTCTCCGACCTCCTCGGCGAAGGCGCCTCCGGCATCATCTCAAAAGGCACATGGAAGACGCCCACCGAAGCGAAATCCGTAGCGATCAAACTTTTCAAGGGAGAAGTCACGAGCGATGGCTCGCCGGCTGATGAGATGAACGCTTGTATCGTGGCGGGTCAGCACCCGAATCTCATTGACCCAATCGGGAAGATTCACGACCATCCTGAGAAGCGTGGCTTGGTGCTTGAGCTCATCCCACCGCATTACACGAACTTGGGTCTTCCGCCTACGCTCGATACATGTACGCGTGATTCGTATCATCCCGAGACGGTGGTCTCCGTTGAGAAGTGCAAGAGTATTCTCCTCGGTATCGGGAGTGCGGCGATGCATCTTCATGAGCGGGGTATTGCGCATGGGGATTTGTATGCGCACAATATTCTCATTGATAAAAGTGGGCATGCTCTGTTAGGAGACTTTGGCGCGGCAACTATCTATAGTAAGGAGAGTGTGCAGGCTGAGATGCTGGAACGTATGGAGGTCTTTGCATTTGGTCATTTGATTGAGGATTTGCTTGGTCTGGTGGAGAGGAGGGTTGATGAGGAAGGCGGACTAGGGGAGAAAGATGCCTTTGTCATTGAGGGGCTGAATCTGCTGCATTGGAAATGTACAGCGCCTGTTGTGATGGAGAGACCATGCTTTGCGGATGTGTTAGAGGAATTAGAGGGGCTATAGATTTCTTTATTTGTGAATTTGTGAATTCCGCTTCTAGATCAATAGACAGACAGACAGATTTGGTTCCATAGACTTTAGATGGCCGTTTCTTGGGTAGATTAGATACTTTGGCCTAGATTATTATTTGTTCCTACCCGCTCGACTGCAATTCCAACTGAAGTGTTCTGCCCCGCTCAGCCCACCTCATGTCAACATCACAGCCTGCGGGTTCGAGAACACCATCGTTGGATCGTACGCCTTCTTCACCTTCGTCAAAGCGTCATAGTGCTTCAACCAATACAAATTATGCGCATCAGCCGTACTCAGCGTCGGATCAGCATAATTCATGTACATCCCGAAGGTCGTAGTGTTCACTTAGGGCAAACGTCAGCGCAGCTCAACTCTACCAGAGAAAACAGCCATCCCCAGGACACAAGAGTGGGCAGCTGGTACGCAGCATAGAGAGTAGGGGACTTACTAGCGTTTGTAATCGAGGACACCCAGCCATTCAAGAACGAAAAGCCATTCGCAGGATATGACCCACTGTAATCGCGGTCATAGAACTCGTATTTCAGCAGGGCGTTGCGATGCGCGTAGGCGGTTGCATTATCTGCTACTTTCGAAATGGCAGACGTGGGGCCGCCATGCAAATCGATGATTAGGAACCAAGCCTAATAGTGTCAGTTTCTTTCGATGAGGTTGCTGAAAATCATCAAGAGTTGTGAATGGAGCACTGAAAGGGTGAGTGCTCGGTGAAGGGAGTCGGGGGCGGTTTTGAACACTGACCCGTGAGTTAGACCGCGCGTTGGTGTACCAATACGTCCAGAATGCGTTCAGTGCTGCGTCAGTAAGGAAGACTGTCATCAGACTCTTGGAGAACTGCATCAAAAAGTTGGTACCTGTAGTTTTACTAATTGCGGAGATAGGGATCGTGCTACTCACGAAAGTCTCATGCTGCAAAACACCACATCAGTCAAGAGTCCACAAACATAATGTCCTGGAGCCTACTTACAACATCATAGTCCAGCGGCGTACTTAAGCTCGCATACGCATAATTCGTCAGCGTATCAATCCAGCCCATCGTCGATATCCGCCCAGTCCCCCCCGTGAACGGCGCCTTTGCTAACAAAGGCGCAATAGCCTTTTTGAAATTTTCCTGACTTCCATAGTACACACCCTGCAGGCCGAAGCTGTATGCATTAACTAACATGCGCATGTTCATCTCAGCTGGCATCGTCGTGTTGGCATACTCTTGCAGCGCTTTGTGCATGGCGGCTGCTTGACTTTGGTTGAAGTTGTAATTGTACGAGAAGACCGTGTTGTTGGAGGGTGCGGGGAATGTCTGAAATTTGTATTGCGTGATGATGCCGAACGAAGCGCCAGCCCCGCGAATGCCCCAGAAGAGGTCGGAGTTCTGGGTTGTGGAGGCTGTCACGATAGTGGAGTTGGCGAGGACTACAGTGGCTTCGACGAGATTGTCAAGGGCGAGGCCATAGGTGTGTGAGGAGTATCCGTAACCTCCGCCACCGACATGACCGCCAACACCAACACTGGGGACTGTTAGCCTATGCCATTCAATTTCGAGTCGGGGAAAATACCCAGGACAGGTCCCATGACTGAACATTCTCTGCCCTTGACTAAATAACGCAATGGCTACGTTCCCAAGTCTGGATCCAGTCCCAACGGAAGCAATATGTGTAGAATTGTCCACTGTAACGTTGATAAATAGCTTCATGTCCACGACCAAATGGCCGTTCTCTCCACCGATACCATGGGACGCATAGCTATGACCTCCGCCTTTGGCAGTGACATTAAGCTTGTACTCAACCCCACAAGCAACAGCAGCTTGGACTTGTGAAACGGTTGACGGAACCGCCACAGCAACAGGTGTGAATGGAAGTCGTAGATTGAAAGGCTTGATCGCTTGCGTGAAGTTAGCCGAGCCTGGAAGAGATCGTGGAACTTTCGCAGTGTTCAGACAGTCCGCGACTGTTGCTCGTTTCTGAACTTCTGCTTGAGCTTTTGTTGAGAGCAGCAGCGCCAACGTAAATAGAGAGAATTTCATGTTAGCAAGTTCAAAAGATGCCAAGTGAAGAAAGCTTGAGAATCTCGAAACCTTTTGTCAAAAAGATCGCCCTTGAAGAGAGGCCAACGAATCATCAACCTACCACAGAGCGCCCACATCGTCTCACGAATTAGGAAATACGAGGAATATAGTACTCGCAGAACGACAGAGGAATGAGATAGTACAAAATCTGTTTGTCGACAAATAGCAAGGGGCAAAAATTGAAGAGCTGACTATGCGACTTGCCGCGTCACACTGCCGGCAACGAAACTGAGTCTACAACCTTTATCGGGTCGCTCTGCCTAAACAATCCTCTGTTCCCGATATTTCCATTTGAAATTTCAGGGACTTTACGGTCCGAGGCAAGAGAGTGGCTAATCAGAAGAAGACGGATGAAGTCCACGATGCACCTGGCATACCAAGCTTTACAAGGAGTAAGATCAGATGGTCGTATATCGACGAGCAGCTCTGATTGAGGCGCTTCCAAGTTGTAATTTAGAACAAGCTTTCCGAAGGCAATTTCAATCAGGATCCAGGGCATAAGCATCGACCACTATTTAGCCACGATTTACCCCAGCTTGGCTGAGATAGTCTCTCCATGCCGCCTGATATGGCAGTGCCTAAATGGCGAGCTCATTCCGAACACCACCTCAACACCTGAGGTGAAGGATTTCTTGGATCATGTGCATTTTCTTGTCGCTCGGGGTTGTGGGACAAATCGCTTTGCGGGGGTGATAAACACGAAACCGAAACATCACGCTAATTGCTCCTTTCGAGCCTGCAATCCCACACCCCGCAGACAAGCGATGGCAATTTATCCTCACTCCTGGGATTGATTGCCACAAGCGCACAGATTTGGATCATGCGGAAGATGCACATTTTCAAGTAGAGAACTTTTTAAACCATATATGACGATGGAGTGTCGCCAGCAATCCTACAGCATTTCGTCCACTCGATACTATGTCGCCACCATATATGTTGCTTGGAATCCTGCCAGCCTTGCTGGATGTTGCTAGCTCTGCCAACATTTTCGCTGCCCATTACAGTGGCACGATAAATAGCTTAACGTTGACTTCATCGAGCAGTGGTGCATACTCTCTATCATTGAACAGCTCTCTGTCCATTGGTGGACAGCCAAGTTGGATGACATGGGACTCAGCGAGCAGAACCATATACATGCCTGACGAAACGGGATGGGGAAGTGCTTCGAGCTTTGCGGTCTCTGCTGCTACCAATGGAAAGTTCACTCTGCTCGGTAAAGCGACTGGACTGCCACTTGGAGGGGTTGCAAATGTCGTCTATGGGTCGGGATACATAGCAACAGCACATTAGTAGGCCAATCTCCCTGAGTCAGATGGACTTCCTACTGACTTAGCGGGTCACAGTCAAACTTCCACAATTTCGACGTTGAAACTGCCGCTGACTTCATCTTCGAAGACGCTTCAGAGTCTCAAGTATACCATGAATGGTAAAGGAACAATTCCATCAAGACAAGACGCACCGCATCCTCACCATGTCTTCCCGGATCCGACAGGCGCTTTTCTTCTGGCTCCAGATCTCGGCGCAGACTTAATTCGAATTTTCAAGATCGACAGCGCATCAGGCAAACTTACCGATTGCCCAAGCTACGTCGAACCAGGCGGAACCGGCCCTCGACATGGTGTGTTCTGGGGTAAAGATATTTTGTATGTTGGCAATGAGCTTGCGAACACCGTCCACGCTTTTGCAGTCTCCTATCCTGCGTCTGGATGCCTCACTTTGACTAGAACGCAGTCCTTAACAAGCCTTCCCGGAAATAAGACCGCACCAACAGGAACCAAGATTGGGGAGGTCCATGTGAAGGATAATTTCCTCTATGTTTCGAACCGGAGAGACCTGTCTTTTTCGCCGAATGACTCCATTGCCACTTTTTCGCTGAGCGCCACAGGGGCAATGACTTTTGTGGACATCATTTCGTCTGGAGGCACCTACCCTCGGACATTTTCAATCAACAATGCTGGAGATCTGATGGTGATAGGGGACCAGACAACTGCGAATGTTGTGGTGGTGAAAAGGGATCCTGTGACCGGGAAACTTGGGCCTCAGCTGGCCAGCTTGAGGGTTGGTGTAACAGGCAATGCTGAGAATGATGATGGATTGAGCAGCGTCCTATGGGACGAGTAGAGTAGAGCGAAGAAATGATTACAAGTCCTGAATTAAGATACGAGGCTGAATAGTGACGAGCCGAACCGGGGTGAAGGATTACCAAGGGGTTTCATGGTAGAGGTTGAACAGGTGACAATCATTGTAGTAATTTCTCTTCGGTGAGTTGCGTAGCATCAGAGCAAACAAATAGGACTGTTTGAGACCGAAAAATGCTCGGAGTCGTGCATTGGTCAGAGACACAAAGACACCTCAGTGTTGACATGAAAATAAGGTCCCTGGCGGATTATGTCAGCCTCATTCCCTNCCCCGCCTCTCGCTATGGGCACAAAAGCCTCGCGACCTTGAATGGAACCTGTCAACAGTAACGTCAACAATGAAATTCACCTTTGCAAAATACTTTGTGGCTGCGTGCTAAACCTATATAGACCGGTATCGATGACAAAGAAGATCTCCTTGCACCATCGCGCTGGCCAAACCTCGAACCTTCCTCGCTCAGCAACAAACAGACCATGGCCCGGATTATCATCATGTATGCTGGTACAATCGCAGCAACTCTAGCTGCCATCTATGCCATGTTCCTTGGTCTGCACACCACGGGATATTTCCAAGCCCATGTGGTCTACCTTCACCGCATACAGTTGACATGGTGTCTAGATCTCAATGTTCCCGAACAATTTGACTTCCTCCGAAATCAGGTCACATCATTTGAAATTCCTACACCCGATAACGAAATTCTCCATGCATGGCATATTCTACCCGTGGACTGTATGCAAAGAACGAATCCATGCTATTGAAGGAACCCTCAGGCATCCCTGCAAATATTACGATTCGGCTCTCCTTCAAGCTTCTTCAAGACGATCCAGAGGCTCTTTTGGTCATATACATGCATGGCGCAGCAGGGACGATGGGGTCAGGATACAGAGTCCCGAGTTACAGGGCACTTTCTGCGGGCCATCCAGACAACCTACACGTCCTGGCATTTGACTACCGAGGCTTTGGCCATAGTACCCACTGGCCTTCCGAGAGAGGGTTAATACTGGATGCTGTCTCGATCATCAACTGGGTAATGCATGTGGCCAATATCCCAGCATCTCGGATCTTGATCTTTGGTCAGTCCCTTGGGACTGCTGTCGCCCTCGCAGCATCTAAGCAATATGCACTTCAATCTCCTCCAGTCGTGTTCGCGGGATCCATTCTGGTGGCACCATTCACAGAGGTTGCGAAACTTGCAGGTACATACCGCGTTGGAGGCTACATTCCTATTCTTTCTCCTCTCTTCTACATTCCCATCTCTTTCGCTTGCGTACGGATATTACTACACGATATCTGGTTGAGCCATGATCGTATCAGAACTTATGTCAAGGCCAATGAAGTCAATGGCGTAAAGTACAGACTCAGTCTCATCCTCGCCGAGATGATCATACTGTACATTGGCATCATATTTGGACCATGTTTTTGTACGCCTTTGATGCTGCAATCTCGAAGGGCAAAGAGTGGAATCGTACCGTGGCTCAAGATCTAGGTGCTGCTGGATCTGTGGTTGGGTACTGGACAGATAACGGTATTCTCAGAGAGCACATTCTGAAAATTGGGCTTCACGACGCTCTCATGAGCTTTCCCGTCATCACCAGGGCTGTAAAGCACATATTTGATAGCCCTAGGACTCTGTGACTGTAAGCAGTGGACGCAAATAGTTACCAGATATCTACTGGCAATGGCGTGTCCGATATGCCCGATGCTCCGCAGCCTACGAACAATTATCAACAACTGAAGAGTGTATGTTCGTCCCGTTGCAACGAGAAAAGCTTCCCCAATCAAATCCCCGATCAGACCTCTAGAATTCAGGAGAGCAGTGTCTGAACTTGAGGTATTGTGTAAGTTGATATTTGCTTGTCAAGAACGAGGCAGAATGTCTCTTGTTCTGTCTCTCGCTGCGGATATGACAACATCCCTTTCTACCAGCTTGCCTAGACACAGAAATGAGAATTAAGATGTATTGTCCAGTATTTCCATACTTCGAAGTCGTGACCATTCAATATGTTCTATTAATAGAACTGCCGTGTGCAGTGTACTTACTTGCTCCATTTTTCTAGCATCATCAAACTTCGGAAGCTCTCATCGGAAAGTTCAAAGTAGGTCCTCAAGTAATACTTGGGAAACCGCGAGTGTCCTTTTTACGGAGCTGGCAAGGTTGGGAGACTCAAGGTCGAGAGAGCTTCAAAGGAGAATCCCCTTTATAGCCGAGACGGTCATCATGGAACAGGCCCACCCGAATCCAGGCTTCAATGCGGCGCAGCAAGCGCGGCGGCGACAACTCAGGAAGGATTTCAACAACTTCACATACAATCATGGTATAACTACCTCTATCCTCTCCGCCAGAATCCTGCATGCAAGCTGGCAAAGTATCCATCACTCGTTTGTTTGATTACTACATCTGAGCAAGATGTATCCCTCGCTCGTTCAAGCATCCAGCCTCGCGATGGCTCTCAGCCTCGTCGTCTCAGCACAACAAATCCCCCTTGACACCCCCTCAATTCCCGAACAACGACCTGTCTACAATCGACCCTATGTCCCAGAAGAAGGCCCCGAATCTGGAGCTATCCTCGACGCTTCTCGGAATGCCACCATCAAGCTCTTCCCAGCGTCTCTCACGAGCTTCCGTCCGATGTTCAGCTTCGGCTGCCGCGAAAGCATTTTCAATACCATAACACTCGAGACGGATGTTTGCCTCTCTGGCGAGTACTATCTCAGCCATAACATGCTTATAGCGGAAGCTCCAATATGTTCTGATGGGAAGAAACCGACGATGGCGTATTACCACCGACAAGGCTGCGAAGGCGAGATAGCATACCGAAGTGATGTTCAAGGAAGAGGCATACCAGAATACTGCCTTTGGGGAGGTCACTCGCCTCAGGAATGGTCGATGATATTCCGTTGTGATGATAGTACCAAAGATACAAATGACCAGACAAGTGCGAAGGAGGTCACGGAGACGAGACATCAAATTGCTGTCCCTCCGCCTGCGCCAGAACCACTACACATTTTCGATGACCTTGTCGAGGACAAGCCAGAACATGAACCTGCAGCACTAGAAGAACCCACCGATGGAGTCGTCTACACACATCTCTTCCCAGCATGCAACGGCCGCCGAGTCGGAGGTAATAAACCCATGACCGTCCCTGTGGACCGCTGCCTCACCATCCACGGCTTCGGCATCCAATTCAAGACTCCCGCCGTCTGCAGCAACGGCACCCGCGCAAAATGGGCACGCTTCGAAGATGACAAGTGTGGCTGGGGTGAAATATCCTCTAAATACGGCCTAGTCGACGTCAAGGACTCAGACATCATGGAATGTCTCTCCACAGGTGCAATTGGCGACGCCGAGAAAGTGTCCAGCATGTCATTCTGGTGTGAAGGGTTCGGCAACGTCACGAAACCTGATCCGAATGCGCCGAAGGAACCAGAGGTCCCGAAGCCAGCAAAGGGAAGCGTGAGTGAGAGTGCGTGTGGCAATCGCGCACCGTTTTTCAATCATCCGAAGACCGATACGTGTGTTGATCTGAAGACGGATGTGATGAAGATTTATTCGACTGGAGTGTGTGCGAATGGTACCTCCGCCCTTCTCGCGAAATTTGAGAAGAAGGGGTGTGCCGGAAGCCCAGCCTCATTTATGGAAGTCAGCGAGGAGAGAGGCAATTTGCAGAAGTGTCTCAACTTCGAAGGCACAGGTAGTTTCGCTTTGTGGTGTGATGGGAAGGGTGTCATTGGACCTGTGCCGAACATGCCAGGAGGATCTAAAGGCAGCTCAAAGACTTCTAGGGTGATGGTTGTTGTGCTAGTCATCTTCGCAGGTGTGCTGATTGCTATGTTGGGTGCTTGGGCTTGGTTCACCACCGATCTTAGAGTCAAAGTTCAGGTAAGTCATCGGCTTCATGCTGGAAATGACATCTTACTGACTCGGGATAGGAATTGTTCGGCCGTAGAGACGGCGGTATTGCGTTGTAGAAAGTTTGCATCTCATCAAGTGCTAGTACTCGTAATATAACGATCTCAGGACGACTCGCATCACTGGCCTGAATCTTTCCATTCCATGGGCTCGCAAGTCTGCATAGTTCTTATTCAGCCGTCATTCTCAGAAGAGTACATACTGTCTCGTTCGTCACGCACCATCTTTGTTTTTGTTGCTGCCCTGGAATCAGAACTCTCGTGGAGTTCGCTACTGCTCGTAATCTCCTGATTTCGCCGGAATTGCTCAAGTTCCTGCTAGAATTGAATGGGTTATCTATTCTTCACGTTGTCTACATTGAAAGCAATCCTCACGTAGTAATTTTCTATTCAAATCCTCTCCAAATTTTCATCATTCTGTTGCACTTCAAAGGCGTCATCACGTTTCCATGATCTCGTACAACTTGCGGTACAAAAGAATTTTATACTCGTCCGTTCTTGCAATATATGGCACAAAAGGCAGGAAAATCTTCCTTGTCAAAGCTTGGAGTCCTTTCCTTTCTTCCACTCCGCAGCTTTCAATTCATTGCGCTTGATCTTGCCACTGATGGTCTTCGGCAAAAATTCCGGATCGACGAGCTGAATCTTTCGTGGGTATTTATAAGGCGCAGCATGTTCCTTGCAGAAGTCCTGCAGCTCCTTCACAATTTCGTTGCCGTCTTTCCCATCTTTGAACTCAGAAGTGAGGACAACGAATGCTTTCACGACCTCGCCTCGAGATTCGTCGGGCGAGGAAACAACTGCTGATTCCGCGACCCCGGGATGCAATTTTAGTGTTGATTCGACTTCGAAGGGGCCTGCCAGATAGATCAGTCGCAAATTCGACTTTGGGGGTGAAGGGTGAATGAATACCTATTCTGTACCCCGCAGAATTGATTACATCATCGGCTCTTCCCACAAACCAATAATACCCATCCTTATCCCTCGTCGCCCGATCACCTGTGAGATACCACTCCTTCCTGCCCAGCTCTTTGATTCTTTTATCCAAACTTCCATCAGGTCGGATGTAACCATCAAACAGACCGAAAAACTCCTCGGAGCTTCCCTTCGAGCCCCCATTGACCAGAACCGCAAGATCACCTTCCGTGTCCGGCTCACACTCCAGACCATCTGACGAGATGATCTTCAGCGGTACTCCAGGAGTCGGCTTGCCCATTGAACCAGGCCTGATGGGTGTTCCCGCGAAGTTCCCACATGTCAGCACCGTTTCAGTCTGTCCATATCCGTCAAAGATTTCCATGGCAGTCATCTTCTGCCATTCATCAATCACTCCAGCATTCAGAGGTTCCCCTGCTCCAGTGCAGTGAGATAGTGCTTTGGGAGGATTGTCTTTGAGGAATTTCTTGCTTTTTTGCAGGACTAGTTGACGATATGCTGTTGGTGGAGCGCAAAGCGTTGTGATGGGATACTTGTGTAGGATGTGCAGAAGGCGTTGAGGATCGAAGGCACCGCGGTCGTCGTGCACAAAGAGCGTTGCGCCGCAATTCCACGCCCCGAAAAATGACCACGCGGCTTTGGCCCAGCCTACGAAGCAGTTTCAATGATGAGTTCTAGTGAGGAAATATTTTGCATGTGGCTTACCTTGCTCGGATAAATTCCAGTATACCTTTCCCGGACTGAGCTGTAGCCAGTGCTTCCCAGTTAGAGTATGTGCTGTTTCGAATGTTAGAAGAACCAGAATAAATGGTACACAAAGCTTACCGAGTGGGTATGAGACTTGGTTGTGCTGCACCATCTTCGGAGGTCCGGAAGTTCCAGAGGTGAAATAGATCAGAGACGGATCGCTCGTCGACATGCGTGGGCTTGGGAACGTTGCCGCTTGTTTGATTGATTCGAGTCGTTGGTAGTAATCAATGACAACAGGACTGGATACCTTGGCAGCCTCGTCAACCTGTACAATGAACTTGACAGTCGGGCAATTGGCTTTCACTTTCATGAATTTCTCGATACTCGTTTTGTCGCCGAAGAAAGCAGTAGCCCCTGTCAGCTTACAGCGAAACTCGATGTCCTTTCCTACGAGTAGAGTCGTTGCAGGGCAGATCACAATTCCACTGCGCAGGGAGGCGAGTGCTATCTCCCACCTGTAACATGTCAACAAAGCATTTCAGAATACTTGCTGAAAACGAACTTGTATACATACCAAGCTGGAGTTCGAGGAAGAATCATCACTATCCTATCCCATCTTGCCAAACCTAGCTTCTGAAGAACAATGGCGATTCGATGCGATTGCCGTTCGAAATGGCTGTACTTCAATATCCGCGTCTCGGACAAGTCTTGAGATACCCAATACATCGCCATAGACTCTGGATCTTTGGCTGCCCAGTAGTCGACTACATCTTTGGCGAAATTGAAGTCCTTCGGGGTTTCCAAACGAGATTTTGTGAAATGAGCCATGTCTCACAATCTGCTTGAAGCTTTCTACGCTTCTAGTCCCTTGCCACCTCGAGATTCACTCAACCTCTTTCGGGGAGTTGGCTGCCTGCGATATGTATCTGAGACTGTCGTAAATTCGGGAGATTACCTTTCAATTACGAAGTCCTGAAAGAGTCGAGTTTTAGTCATTGATAATGAAGCGTTGCCGGTCCCCCGTGTTCCCCACAAAGATGCCGCGCGGGGTACATCGCCGCCAGCGCCAGGTATCACCAAGAGCTTCATCTTTGGCCGACTTGGGAGGCTGAAAAATGTGGCAATCATTGGCAATATGAAGCCCGACAAAACAAAGTCTTCACAATGAAAGATACCCAATGTCACATCTCCTGTCAGAAATTGCCAACTGGCATGTCGTCAATTGAAAGTCTTCGTTGCTCCTTGATTGAGCTTGAATTGAGCCAAGTCGAATACCTCACTACTTCAATGCGGGGACGGTCCACGGTCCGTCTCAGCGGGACACGCCGAGACGATTATCACGATGCCGAGGCAGTAAGGAGGAGCACATATCTTTGACTGGTAAGTCGGTAAGCTCACATATTAATGGATGTAGTGCTTGTGTTCCTAAATCGTGGAAACACAAGAAGACCCCGGCGGATGGTCCTACTGATAACAAAGAATCGACTTCGGTGGTCGGACATACCAAGATACCGAGCATCTTCTATTGATGGTCAATCGTGACTCAGCCATATGCAGGCTTTATGAACCCAAGCAACGCGATCTGGAGTCTGAATACTATCGAGGAGATGCTGTTCGACTTCGTCGGTGGATATTGGTTGAAGGGTTACGATTTAGCGATCCAAGAAGGATGAGCACTTCTTGTTATGCCCCACTTTGGATTCGCTACCCCTTTCCCACAAGCGAGCCAAAAATCAAACAAAGCCTCCTAATCGTTCTGATGTAAGCATAGATAAGCGCGTCAATCCTTATCGCACTGCATATTAATTCGTGGCAAAGTAGACGCACATGAATTTGAAAGCCTTGGCCTGCTGGTAGACCAATCCTTTTGATGCCATATTGAGTCAGCACTAAACGTCTTGGCTGCTTGTGCCGGCCGTAACAGGCTTTGTGGCAGTGCTTACCGTGGGGATAAGCGCGTGTATATTGGCAACGAAATCGCGAGATGTTTTGCAAAACTTTCACTTTTGACCTTCTTTCGGAATTTTGACCCGCTCCACGATCCGTTTTGATAGCAACAATCACTGGATATTTCGAGCAACTTGCGAAGCAGGACGATATGGCAGCTGCATCTTCTCCTCTAACTGTCCCGCGGAAGCGTCGGACGGCTCCAAGAACTACAACGGGATGTCTTTGCTGCAGATTGAGGCGTAAGAAATGTGATGAGACAAAACCAGAATGTCTAGGATGTATCAGGAACGGACTTATTTGCTCTTTTGCCTCCGTCCCTGTCAATGACGAGCCGGATAACAAAGTCGATTCGCCCGAACAAGCATCTCGGGGTGGCATCACTGGCAACAGAGAGCAGCCCTTTCAAGTCCATAGAGCCCTTGGAACTCCGTGGCTACAGAAGCCTGCATCTCGTTTACTCTTTGACCACTACCGGGGTAAAACCGCTGGCAAGCTAGGCGGAATCACTGGGCCCGATAATCCTTTCATTGCATGTATCTTGCCGCTTGCGATAGCCGACAGTCTCGTGATGCATGGTGTCCTAGCTTTGAGTGGAGCACATATGATCAATGGTAACAAGTCCGTGGATGTGACGTCGAGTACCTGGATCCACTACGGTCTGGCTGTGAGAGGGCTCAAGCATGAGCTTACAAAGAAGGTCGTCACCAACCAAGCCGATACAGCAAGATTACTAGTCACAACTCTGCTGCTCTCACACGTGGAGGTATGTTGCATTGACTCTTACCTCATAGATATGCATCTGAAGAAGCATCAAGATCATCGCCGGAAATTTCCATGGGGCTGTTTTCCATCATCTTCGTGCCAGTCGACACTTTGCTCTCTCGCTTTTCAAAGAGGCGTCTCAGCAGAACAACGGAAACTTGCGAGGCTTTCTCCTCGAACTCTACGCTTATCTTGCATTGGTTGGGAACATCACTCTCAACTTAGAGTCCGAAGCACGGGTCATCCCTTTCGATTCATTTATGTTTTCGCTCAGCTCTTTGGAAGGATCAAGCAGTACGTACCCTCGCTTCCTGCATGCCACAAAACTTGTAGAAAAATGCTTTGCCAGTATTCAGCGATCCAGATCATGTGTGGTTGCTGACTCGACTCTTTCCCCAGGTTTTGGCGTCATGTTCGGCTGCGCACACGAACTGTTCCAAATGATCCCTCGCATCTGCGAACTCGGCGTCGAATGCCACAAGGATAAATTGGGCGTTTTCTCGTCGGCAAGAGGCGCTTACCTGTATGTGGCCTTGGAGGGGAAGATCTTGGCATGGAAACCGCCTCTCCGGAATGGAGTTTCGTATACAGGGGACTTGCTACTTGCCGCTGAGATCTACAGAAGGGCACTCCTGATCTTTCTGCATACCACGTATTACGGATCTCGAGTCACAGATCCTCTGCTAAGATCATCTGTCAATGATGTACTCGAGTCGGTCGTCCCTTTGTTCCATCAGATGCTGGACTGGATCACAGTGAATTCGGATGGCCGTTCTTGCGAGCCCGCTATCGCTACAACTATGCTCTGGCCATTGACAATTATAGGTTCTTGTACTGTGAAACCATGTCATCGCCAGTACCTTCGCGTAATACTCACAAGCTCACAATACGAAATGCAATCTCTGGCGTGCGTCATGAAATTGCTGGACTGGCTATGGGACGATCGGAGCGACTATGCTTATGGGCCATACGGGTTGGAAATGGTTATGGAGAAGCGCAAATTCAACATTTGCGTCGGATGAAATTTGATTATAGATATATATTTCCTGGATACAAGGATTTTATTGTACCGTTGGGAGTTAGGAGTGTGGGCCGAATTGTTCGGGAGTGCCGGCGTCAGTATGGGTTGTACCTGCATATGGGTAATGCCCCGGCTACAGAGCGACAAGAAAGCTAATGATGTCCTTTTGCCCCAGAAACACATTTTTTTCTATCACTTGATTGTCCCATATGTTGAGAGATACAGGGTTTCGTGACTGACCAAATCGGGGCAGTCACCCCACAAGCCACCTGCTCGCCAAGCACGCACAGCATCAACAATAGCCAACGAGACCGTGTGTCCATCACATGGGAATGTCGTGATCATGCGATTCTCTTAACAGCCAAAGCTTAGTCATGGATGAACCGTCAGAAATTCTTTAAGCGGATTCTAATATCCAACGAGGGTTAATGATGTGAATATGCGGTCTGGTAATATGAGGATTTGCATAAAGAAGATTTCAAACAGCAACACATCCGCTTGTCTGAGAACGTTTCGGTATAGATCATTCCTTTTAACCGACGTCAGTGCTGTATTCAGAGACTAAAGACGATCTGGACGTGCATTCTAGTTTACCTCCAATAGTTTCATCCCACGCTTTGCAAAGTGTATATCTCATACGGTTTTTGGGGACCGAAATTGCAAACACGTTCCACAGAACGATCTTAGTGGCGATTAAGATGACCAAGACATGGGACGCAATAGTGATCGGGTCAGGAATCGGTGGAATGACAGCCGCCTCACTTCTATCAAAAGTGGCTGGAATGAAAGTCCTAGTCCTCGAAAAGCACTCCGAGCGAGGCGGCCTGACCCACGTATTTCGACGCGACGGCGCAAGTTGGGACGTCGGAGTCCACTACATCGGTGGCATGGAACCTGGATCTCGTGCTCGAGTCCTCTTCGATTTCATGTCTGACACAGCTCTCGAGTGGAACCGCATGCCTGATGATTTCGAGCGGTTTATCTATCCAGGTTTAGACTTCGCAGTACCTTCTGACCCAGCGCGATATCAGGCAAGGCTGATCGAGCACTTCCCGGAAGAGGCTGAGGCCATCCGTCAACACTTTGTTTATTTGCAAAAAGCGGCTCAATGGCATATCAATGGGCGGGTGATGCGAGCCGTCTTGCCTTGGCCGTTCAACTTTTTGCTGGGTCAGTGGCTGCGTCTAGGTGCGAAAATGGCAACACAGACTACGGGACAGTATCTTCGATCTCACTTCAAGTCCCCCAGGCTTCAAGCTCTCCTCGCTTCTCAATGGGGAGATTATGGACTGCCGCCAGAGGAGAGTGCCTTTGCTCAGCATGCGATTGTTGTTTGGAGCTACTTGAAAGGTGGTTGGTTCCCAAAAATGGGAGCAAGTCGGATTGCGAGAACATTCGAGGTTGGTATTGAGGCCAATCGTGGTTGTGTGAAAGTTTGCCAGGAAGTCACGGAGGTAATCCTAGAAGGAACTCGTGCAGTTGGTGTTAAGGTTCTTGATGGCCGAGGAGCAGAGCCGAAGGAGATTGAGTACCGTGCTCCAATTATAATCTCAAACGCCGGCGCCGAAGCAACTTACAATCGACTCCTACCTCTTAGAAGTCCAACGGTTCAGCTTACCCAAGAGATTCGCAAAGAGATACTTCCTCTTTCTGGTGGATATTCTGCGGTTGTCCTCTACCTTCGCTTGGCCAAACCGGTGTCGACGCTCGGCGTTCAAGGCGAGAACTACTGGATCAGCACAAGTTTCAGTCATGATGATATCCACCGGCAAACGACAGCAGTCATGGCAGGAAAGCCGCAATATGCCTACATGTCTTTCCCTTCAGCGAAATCTGGTGACGATCGTTTTCACACGGCCGAGATTCTTGCCATTGTACAAGCGGGAGCTTTCTCCGCATGGCACAAAAGCACTCACGGAGCGAGAGGGAACGATTACGTCGACCTCAAACAGCGGATAACCAACGGACTTTTGGACCTCGCTGAAACGGCCACACCTGGGCTCAAAGACTTAGTTCTGTACAGTGAGCTCTCCACACCTTTGACAGTGGAAGACTACGTCTCCCATCCAGGAGGAGCAATCTATGGCTTAAAAGGTTCTCCGCAACGGTACTTGGCCAAAGAATTATCCAAGGCATCACCAATTTCCGGTTTATACCTCAGTGGTGTCGATGTTTCCAGCCTTGGCGTTTCCGGAGGCATGTATGGAGGAGTCATTGCAGCAAGTCGTGTACTGGGTCCACTTGGCTTCATCAAAATCATGAGAGCTGCTCAGCAAGCCCAGTCAAAGCCAACAGTTGCACCCAAGGCAAGCGTTCGTTCTTCTGAAAAGAAACAAGCTGTTCTCGTCTCTAAAACTGCATTGACGCCGACGATCTGGCAACTCACTTTCGACATCTCAGAGCACGTCGCTTTCACGCCCGGTCAATTCGCTATGTTACGTGTTGCGCCTTTCGAGTGGAGAAACTATTCGATTGCTAGGATTGACGGTAGTCGGCTGGACCTCCTGATCAGCACTCGCACTGGTGGTGACGGATCGCTGTTCGCACAGGCGGTCCAGCCTGGAGAAGAAACTGAAATTGAGCTTCCTTTTGGTAGTTTCCATCTTCAGAGCGGTCACGAAGAGACTCGGCGACGAGTCTTCGTTGCAACTGGTACCGGCATTGCACCATTTCTGCCGATGTTCGCAAGTATGGCAGCTTCAGGCAAACTCGAAACATGTGAGCTCCTCTTTGGCTGCTCTCGCAAGGAGGATATCATCACGGCACTTAGCGAGCTTCAACATTTGCCTCGTACTACTGTTTGCATCAGTCGAGACCCTGCGGTGGAAGGTGTCTTCCATGGCAGAGTGACGAAGGTTCTGCAAGACATGGATTTTGATCCTGGGACGACTGAATTCTACCTTTGCGGTGCCCCGGCTATGGTTGCAGATTGTCAAACTATGCTTTCTCTGGCTGGCGCAAAGTATGTTCTTACCGAGCCTTTCTGAGTTATGCAGTCGGTCAAGAGATGGAGATGTTGGTCGTAGGCGCAGGTGGTGGAGACGTTAGCTCTATTGTCACAGCTGAGATATTACTCATTTTCTCCAATTGTGGAAGTATAAGTTTCTGTGGAGCCTTCTAACCACTATGCTATCAACTTCTCCAACAAAATCTACGAATATTGTGGCTAGTTTCAGTCATTTTTACTCTTTCTCTTCCTTTTGACAAACTGGACCTCTTTGGATTGAATAGAACGCTGTTGGACGACACATAATGTCAAAAGATGCAACCACATCAACCGATCCAGCTTTGAAGGAGAACTCAGAAGATTCATAGAGTACTAGCGGTCCTACCAGACAATAACAGCGAGTGTGAAGATGATAGTGTTCTCGGGATTCAACACATTCTTGAGGCAATCTGGTTTACCAAGCAGAACTCAACTAAAAAATTCTGTTCGATGGATATTTTGACAAATGCGGTGTATTTGATTCCGGCATCTTTTACCGCAAGTAGAATTGCTTTCGTTCCAGGTTGGGTCAGATGACCGAGTCAAGCTCGTTTTTCCCTCACATGCCCATTTCTTCTCTTTCCGTTGAGGAAGCCGAATTTGAATCTGCACTTGAGAGTCTAGAGTGGGTGAGAGGTTCTGTCTGACTTATTTACGCAGCGCAAGATAAGTATCAACATCAACACTATGAAGATGACAATGTTGAAGTCGATGACACCAGTTTGCGCTGATTGCTCTTGAAGTTCTTGGTCCTTTGAGTGAGGCAGAGGATTGGTTTGGGCCAGTGAAAAGGAAGGACATGGGGCGGTTAGAAGGCTTTACCCTGTCCATTTACGTGACCTAAACGGGGCAGCGGCTTATGTGTATTGAATGCCGGGTATTTTTCAGCTGCTCAGAAGATATCTGTAAGAGTGACCATTTTTATGTAAGATCTTACAGTGCGAAGAGCACATGGTAAGGTAACGAGAAAGATCTGATGAGGGAACATGGTGGTTCCCTAGTTGCAGGCTCAGGAATACACGTAAATTTATTCAAGTCAGTATCGGTGAACGATCATCGCTCAATCATAGTACCAGGAATGCTTCATCCTCTTTTCTGGAACAAACAGCCGTACCACGAGCGCCGATCACCAGTTCGAGTACCTTCAAGATCCATCAGCTGGTGAATTCCCATAACAATAGAACGAAGCTACGTTTTTGATATGAAAGAAAGAGCTAGAGTAATGTCATTACCTGCATATCAGCCAGGCCAGCCAACTTGCGGAACATGTGGTAAGAGAAGTTGGGAAGCGGTTTTGGGTTTCCATACCACTTATAAATAGGTAGGCTTTCATATTGTCCATGGATGGATGAGAATTGAAGTAGAGGACATGAATATGAGATATTTGCGAAGAACAAATGAGTTAAATAACGCGATGGCCGACAGCAGTCACGTAAATGGCAACGAACACTGACAGAATTCCGTGAGGCGGCGCCACATCCTCTCTCGCTTACGGATACCAAGAACAACAAAGCGACGAGTGCGAACTGAGAAGGAGGAACTACACCTTGTAAAATAGGAAGTCCGGAATCATTCAACAAGGCGAATACCTTCCATCCCCCGAACCACTTCTACCTAGGGATCATTTAATGTGAAATTCTTGGACGGTTCTAAACGAGTGCTTCAGGGTTAATATATTCCCACCAGGCCTACGTCATTGAAATGATGAGAAAGAAATAGAAAAGGCTGGATAAAGAGTTAGAAAGCATTAGTTTCCGAATGAATTGCTATACTATGTCACAGGGATCAACACTCTGGTGCTCACTCGTAGCACGGCCAAGAAACCCCCACCCCGACGCTCAATTGCTGGCCATGGCCGAGATAGCTGACTAGTAGTATATAAGCCCCCTCATCGCCACATCCTTTAATCTCCACAACAACCTCTAACGATGAGGATGAAAGCGACAAACTGCGTTGCTGGCCGTTGTCTACCTTTTTGTTCCTAGCTGCTCTGTAACTCCAACCACTACATTTGCTTCTTGAACTCTCCGTTCAGCTCAAATCATCCGGAAACCACTTTGATTCTCATTCTGCTTATCAGATTCAGGGAACACCTCGAATAAACAACCCTGTCAAGGAGGCTCGGAAACAACAAAGTTGACAATAGAACGATACTTGACGACAGCTTACTTGGAACCTGCGCTGTTTATTTTCCCACTGCATTAATACATGGCTCGGTGAGATAGGATATTACTGATACGTAGCATCTACGCCGTGGAGGAGAGGATACTAGTAACCACTGCGAAACAGGCTGCGAAACAGGCAAAGACAGAGGAAGCGCGCGGTGAGACAGAATAGACAGAGAGGCACACAAAGCTCCATGCCAAAGATCCATGGAGAGATGGAAGTGTCTGATTGAGTGGTAACGACGGACGTGGAGGGGGAGGGGGAGGGTCTTATATAGAGTTCTTGCCGGAAGAGAGGGAGAGAGGATTGGAGAGGGGCAGTAGTGAATAGTATGATGTGGTAGAAATACCCGTGTACTTGAGAGCCGTCTGATGAAAACGGAGTGGTAATTCGGCCTACCTTGTCTAGCATATCTGACGTAGATAGACGTGCTCCTCCCAACATCGAGCAAGAAGAACTGCACGTCAAGAATGTCTATCCACTGCATCTCGTACTTCAGCACCGAAACCTTGCGCTACAAATTCAAATTCTGCAAGCTAAAACAAGTAATACTTCTTCCTACCTAACACTACTTCTCCCACACCCTCTGCGTCTCCAACTCCACATCCCCATACCCCATCTCCCTCCCCGCATAAAACCTTCCCTTCCTCTCCATCTTCGTCTCAGTAACCCACTTCCTCAGCGCCGTCAATCCCTTAACCACACCAAAAATAATACATATCGCAGCCGCAATCCCAAACACATATCCGACCACAGCACCCTTCCCCACCCCCCCGATATTCTCCTCTTCTCCATCTACACCCATGACATTATTCGGCGCATCTGGATTCAGGAAATTATACACATAATACCCCTTCGTAGCGTACGTAACATACGCGAGTCCCAAATAACAAGCTAGTAGGATGATGAGCCACAACAGATGGATCCAAGGCGCGGGGTTGATTCTCGTGAACAGGATTTCAAATAAACCGAAAGCGGAGTTGAGACCGTGCTGCGAGATGTTGGACCAGAGGGAGAAGGTGCTGTTGAATTGGGAGTAGAGGATCGACCAGTAGACGATGGTGACGAGGAAGGGGAAGGTGGTTATGGTGCTGTAGAAGAGGTAGTGCAGGGCTTGGAGGGGGCGGGGGAAGCGGTTTAGGAGGGGGGTGCCGCCGTGGAGGGCGTAGGAGAAGGTGTGGATGGAGGCGATGAGGAAGTAGAAGCAGATGCCCCAGTAGCAGAGGACTGGTGAGGTGGTTAGATTGGTTACTGGTATATGTGGAGAGAGGAAGGGGAAGGGGAGGGGAGGGGAAGAAGGAGAAGAGACGTACTGGTGAAGAAAGAAAATGATTTCCGGACGTCGCTGGCGGAGAGGCCGTTATGTCCACTCAGTTCCCAGCCGATGATGAAGAATGTTACGGTGAATGCGTAGAGGGACTTGGTGATGTTAGCAGATATTCGTTGCGAGAGAAAGGGAGGACGTACAATTGCAGCGCGAATCGCGAAGAGTATCCATGGTGGGAGCAACCATGATGTCTCGAACCGATGACTTGGATCCCATAGATCGCTACCGAATTTGTAGTGTTGCGCTGAAAAGACATTGAATTTCGCCATTGTATCCCAGTCTCTGCCTCCTTCTGTCTATCAACCTCCTCGCTTTGTCCTCGAATGCGCGACTATACCGAACCGCAGTGCGCGTTTGCAAATGCGACGATATCGAATGCGCAGTATATCGTCCCTCTCTCTCTCCGCCGTCAGCCTTGCAGATTCGTGTTCGTAAAATGCGCGTATTTTTCGATCCTTCGCAGAAAACCGCAATTGACTTCCAGAAGAGAAAGCTTGACTGGCTGGACGGAAAAAGGATAAAGGGGAAGAATCGTCGTGGGTTCGAGGCTCTGAACGAGGTTATCCCGGTTCGTGGTGTGCGGTCTCTCCACCTAGGAAACGTCACCCGGGAGGAGATAAATTGGCTGTGGAGATGCTAGTTGTATCGAGAATAATTCACCAGTGTTTGAGCTTGCGATGCGATGGTTGTCGTCTGCTGTCCTGTTATTTTGACATATTATTTAACAGTGGTGTATAGTGAGGAGGATGCACGATGATGCGACTGAATGTAAGAATGAGTTCGAGTAGAGAGAAGATTGCCATCTCAACTGAACAACTCATCGCATCGGTTGTGGTTTCCCAAAAGTCTCAGCCTTGAAGCTTCTGGGCAGCTAAAATCCGGATTTGGCCCCTGTCCTTGCAGATTCAATGCAGAGTCTACGCTGGAAATAGGATGGTGGCCGCTCGCAAGGGTATAGCCTCCCTCACGCTGTCTCGTCTGGGTTAGACGGACTGGCAACCCTTGAATATCACCATCTTCCCTTTCATGCTTCCAGAAGTATCAAAAATATAAACTTCTCACATTCTTTTCCAACTCACTATTGGGGATCCAATACCCGGGTTTGCAAGTGGGTATGAAATGGGTAGATGACGAAGCCATTAGACAAGACCCCAATTCTGCAAGTGCTGCGAATTTCTGGAAGTGGTGCTTTCAATAGTGCGGAAATATCTCCGATATTGAGATTTGGATTTCGGCTGGGCTGATCTGGTCTGGGAACCAACGACCGAGACCGAAATTTGGTGGAGGAATCGATTTCCAGGTTGAGATGTCCCGATATTTGATCGGATGCATCCGACTGCCGATTGGATGGCCCTGAACTGTTCTCTGGGTCATAGCCTCGACTTCAGCCTCGTCCTTAGACCAAGAGGAGGGCTGACTCTGGTCGAGACTTGTCTGGGATTGAAAGCTGGAAGTGTGATTCAGTCAATGAGGACTACCGGTATGTATAGTCCTGAGCCTTGGTCTTCAAGAAGTACACCTGGACTTGAAGCCTGGTCATCGTTGCCAGGTACTGTCCTGCCCTCTACATGGGTCGTGTACCAAGCATGAAGGGAAGAGGATCGATTTTGAAATGGAAGAATGAAAACACCAACAAATCCTCCACAACAAACCTGAAAAATGTATCAACTACCTCCGTAGATATACCAACCAGATATATCCTGCATGAAGCTACGCCGCATGAACCGACAGAATCATGGAATCGTCGCAGATCGCCGACGATGCTCACTCCTTTCCAACCCCTCCTCTCACTCCTCGCACCTAAGCCGAAGACTCCGAACCTCACAATCCCCTTATAACCACAGACCTCATACCTACACCCTTCCAGCTCCCAGCCATCCGATCTCAACCTTATTTCCCCGCCGTTAAGACGCAAAAAAGCACAAACCCGTCAAAACTCAACGGTCGTCGTTCATCGCAACCTCGTTACCGTAGCAATCAACACCAAGACGCAGAACGAACGACAGAAAAACAAAAATTTGTGGAAGGCAGGTCTGAGAGCTCGGGACCGGATGAAGATCTTATGCTTGTGCGAGGACTTGAAACGAAACATAGCTAGGAATGGTTAGGGTTGTTAGGGCGCTGGGAGGGGACATGGCTTGAAAGTTAGCTCAAGCTTGAAGGAGGCTGAAGATGAAACGAAACGAAAAATGCTGGCAGGCTGGAAAGGGATGAAGAGGATGTGGGTCTGGACGGATTCAGTAAATGATGAGATGATGCTTCGCTCGGCACCAGATTCCTTCCGACCTCCCCTCCTCGCAGAATCTGATCCCTCAATTGACAGATCGTATCTTGCCTTTTAGACAGGCTTCTCCTCTCATGACTTCCCGTCATCGTGGATTTCGGTCGTAAAACATGTGCTGCCACTTACGAGTGAATCACCCACCACCTGTCTCGGCAACTATACCATCATTCATCCCAAAAGAGACAACCACACCGCATGCACGCACGCACGCACGGCTCACTCACCCCTCCCCGCAATCAGTGATATATGCGGTGCAGATATTGGCCGGGACCCTGGCGCTCGTTATCAGACGGTGTGCCCATTCGGGTCATTTCCAACTCCTCATCCGTTTTTGGGTACGAAGTAATGGATGGCTGACGGGTTATGGAGAGGCACCTCATTCGAGCCTGAATCAAATCATTGGAGTTCGTATGAACGGCATGAATATTGGAATCCCAATCTCTTCAAGATGAGTGTCATAGAAGGGCACTGTATTGGATATGATCATCTGATAATCTGATGAACAGGTAAGAAAGGGGAGCTGGCTTTCCCATTCTAGAATTTTGGAAGTGAGGGGAAGAAGAAGGAGGGTGGAATCGACAACAGTGACAGGTTCACCGGCTTGTTGTGTGGCGGCGTGGCTTGACCAGTGCATCCTATCAGCTCGTGGCATTTCACTCACACTTGCGGACGCCAACTGCAACTGCAAGCCATATCTCACATTATTGAATTCTAGCTTATCTTGCAGTTGCGCTTCATACCCATCATAATGATGGATATTTTATCTTTGGTCTGATGACGAGGTGGATTCTTGAAAGATGGGATGGAATTGAATTGATGATTGGAGCAAATCTTTGTGTTGTGCTGCCATGAAGGGAATTGCTGTGCTTTGCATTAGCTGAAGACTAGATATGCAAGCACTATACTGTAACCTTTCACCGCATTTACATCTGCATTTCTTAGTATTGAATCTGCTCTCCTTTCCACTTCCTTTCACTCCTTTGATGATTCGGCTTTAGAATGTTCCAATATTCATTCCATTACGAATTAATCATCAAAAATCTTCACCAATTAATCATTCCCATCTCCATACTTACCCACTCACATACCGTATCCTTCCACAGCTTCTTCCATCAGTCAGCCCAGCCCAGAAAGTCATCACATCTCCGTATCCATCTCCGTATCCATCTCCCCTTATCCACCGCCACACACCCACTCCACCCCAAAAGCAGTCACCTCCCCCACCACCCAACCTTAAACCACCAACCAGCTTTAGTACTTATCCACCACGCACGGAGCAGCGTCCTGAAATAACCATCACCAGTCCCTGGGCACTTCGATAACCATTTCATACCAGTCCCTTTCTAGCAGTTTGGGTCTCCATTCTGTTCGGCCGCAGCCTCGTGCTAGTACTTAGTGGGAAGGCTAGGGGTCCGCTCATCCCCGTTCCTGGCTAGAGGGGGCTACAGCGGGCGAGAGTGGAGAGATACAGGGACAGGGGCGCCTGGATATATAGACAGGGCACAAAATACAGCGGTGGAGAAGGGACGAATAGCATCCTCATCCCGGGTTTGCATCCTTGAAGCTGTGGACTCTGAAGTGCCCTGCCTGTCTACTTAGTGTGGACTCGCTGCAGCTGCACCCAGCCGTTATGGATATGGTGCACTGCTGATGTTGATGCTGCGTTCAAGTGCACTCACGGCTGCCCGAACAAACATACTCCTCCTCCTGTTCTCCAGCATCAAGAGTTTCCTTCTTCCTATCAAGTCGAGTCAAGTGTGCGTGTGCGTGTGTGCATGTGCCTGTACCTGTCCCGTCTTGTCCGATCAGATCTATCCCATCTCAACTTTACTTCACCTCTCCCTGCCTACCTTACGTCTACGCTTTGACATCCTGACTTTTCCTGCCCGACCAACAGGAAAAACCGACAGGCGTCTGTTCTTTTTCTGTCATCCATCCGCTCCCACACCCCCTCACTACGAACTTTAAATCATCCATCTATCATCTATCACCCGAAGAACCACCATCACCAGTCGACCAAACCGATCCAAACTCCGACAACCGCCCACACCATCTGACACCCCCTCTATTATCCGCAGTTCCCTTCGTCTCCCTTACCAGCACTCCCCAGTCAAGGCTGCACCAAAGCACACTTCCAACCAATGCCAACCTAGCAATCGCCATAGCACGCCGGTGGTATCACCAATAGCTAGGGATTTCACCAGCAGCTCTAGCGGATGCACCCGAGCCAAAAGGCAAAAGACACAAGCATAAGCAAAAGCAAAGATGGCATCTGCTTCTGCTTCTCCTCCTGCTTCCCACAACATTAACTCCTCATCCGAGGAAGAAGATAACGACAATCTCCAAATCATCTTCGAACCCGAAGACGATTCCTTCTTCTCCCTCGTCACCAACCCCAGCAGCGGCGCCACCACCCCTCGACAAGACACAATGAAGGAGGTACAGGTTCCCAAGCATCCCATCCCCTCGATGCAGGCGGCATTCGCAGAATCCATGCACGAATCCTCTGCGACGTCGACACCGACCATACCGAAAAATCGAGTTGGAAATGCAGCTGCAAGGAGGAAGCTTCTAATCGATCAGGATGCCAATGAGGATACACATGCGTCGAGGTGGAAGCAGAAACCAGGCCAGCAATACCACGAGCTATGGAAGCTCATGGCACAGATCTCCTTCGGCGTATACCTCCTGATCAACGGGATTGCCAAGGACGACGAACAGGTCATGAATATACTGCAAGGACATGTGGACGAGGTCGACGAGTTCTTGGAAACCACATTGGAGGATTTCGACTTGGCACAAGAGGATATCGAGGAGCGGCTGAAGTTCTTGAAGCTGCCGCTGGAGAATATAATCATTTTCGATGCTATGCTCGAGGATCGGAATTTCAGGCTGCAGATCGTCAATGGGAACGAGAGGATAGAACATGTTATCACCAGGACGGCGAAGGCCATGAATGATGCGCTGAAAGATGTGCAGCAAGGGCTGGACGCGTGTAAAGAATTTACGATATATCTGGCTCAAGAACAGGAGGAGTCCAGCTGGCTGAAGGAGAGACCAGATATGCAAAAGGTATTCATTGCCATGAAGGGCAATGTGGAGGGTTGGTACAAGGCCTATGTGTCACTGCAAACCAAGGGAAATCATCTTGGTGTAGCTCTGGTACAACTTGGATCGATAGTGGCAGAGATGGATCGGAGAGCTGGTGAAATCAGTCGGAAGATTAGAGTACATTCCTCCTCCTGGTTTACATTCCTGGCTAACAGATTGCAGTTTAGTAGTGCTTCCCCCGAACCATCTCCAATGGCATCACCGCCCGACTCTCCTGAATCGAAATTAATGCGACAATCAATGCTGAAGAGCCTCCCTGAAGATCCCAATATGATTACACCCGCGATTCGAGCCACTCTTCCTGCATTTCAATTGGTCCCAGAGCGCAAGCGGACCCCTGAACCAGATGACAGACGATATTCTACTGAAGAGGAGGAAGAGGAAGAGGTCGAATTCACACTTAAGCCACATACATACACACCCGTACCATCGCCATTACCCTCTCCCCGACCACCCACAGCTCCTGTTCAAGCACCACCTTCACCACCTCCAGAGATCCATCGACCAGCTCCTGAGATCCAACAAATACCTGAAATTCGCCAGAGATCTTCGCTACGGAAACGGTTCTCGCTGGGAAAGAGGAAGGAGACACCTCCGGAGATTACTTTACAGGCTCCTCCGCCGCTGGATACATATTGGGGTGCTCGTCAACGAGTAACTTCGGCACAACCTGCACCACATGACCGGCAAAACTCGACGTTCAGTGATAGACAGGACTTTGTACCTCGAGAAAGGCAGAATTCCACGCCTCGGGAGAGACAAAACTCAGTATTTACTGAAAGACAAAATTCTCCTCGAGACAGACAAACCTCCATCCCCCGAGAACGCCAAACCTCAATAACCACCCCTCCCTCCCGCGGCCTCGACTCAGCCTACTGCTCCGACTTCGAAAAGAACTCCCCCCAAAACCTCTCCCAACCAACTCCCCTCACGCAAACAACCTCCCACCAATCCTCCGGCAGCCACAACACCACCGGCTCCCAATCCAACATCCGCCACCAATTCGCCCGCGACTTCGTCCCCTCCCCCCGCTCCGACCAGCAATTCTTCCGCCCCGTCCAAGCCTCCCCTCACTCCCCCCTCCAACGCCCCTGGACAGCCGGTCCCTCCAACCCGCTACACATGCACTCCAACTCCTCAACCTCCAACCTCTCCTCTCACCGCGACTACCACCATTCCCACACGCCCTCGCAACTCGGCAATCGCCGCGGCGCGCCTAGCACTATGGGCATGTCTGTCATGAGCGATATGACGATGATGACGGAGGTGGATGGGAATGGCGAGAGGAAGAAGGTGAAGAAGAAGAGGAGTGCGTTTGGCTGGTTGAAGAAGGCGTTTAGTTTGAGTGAGGAGGAGAAGGCTGCTTTTGAGGAGAAGAGGAGGGGACTGGAGGGAGAGAGGAGGGAGTATTATCAGGGGCAGAGGCAGAGGTGGGTTGATGGGAAGAGGGTTAGATGAGATGAGTGAGTGACTGATCGAGCGGGTGTCAGACATACTAGGAAGGAGTTTGGTGTGGAAGGGAAAGGGATTGGACATGGAAATGGAAATGGCAATGGCCATGAAAATGATCGCCTGGGGTTGAAATGCTGAACACAGCAAGCTTTTACGGAGTCATGGAGTCGGGACTCGGGAGGCAGAGAGGATGCCAGAATTTGATTTTCACGACGAAGAGGCGAGAAGAGACCGGAGAGGAAAAGAGAAGTCATAGCATGGCATTGAAGATGAGCGAGCATTTGGAGCGTTATTGTGAGCATTGACTTGCATTTGGAGATATCTTCGAGAGAGAGGGAGATTGTACGATACTTGAGATTAGGATTAAGTTGATACCCGTTCTTTGCGCAGCATGCATGGCATATTTTGAAAGCAACGCTTGCTATTTTTAAACTTTGTACTTAATTCCCGTTTCTCATTGGCAGTGGATTTGACGTAAGGACTTTGGAGGAATCAGGGGGAGAAGAGGGGGGTCGAGGGAGGGAAAAGTAAAGAATAGAAGAGAAGAGAAGTGGTTAGTCAGCCAGTCTGTTGGGTTTTGAAGCATGGCGATAGGCGTTGGTCTTTCTTTGTTGTTATCTAAGGAGAGTGCTTTAAATCTGAAATGAGGAATGGGGGATGGGATGGGGAAATGAAGAAACTGTAGGAATAGCGGAACGGTGTAGTTGAAGGGTCAATCAATACCTGCCGTCAGTCAGCGGCTGGTAAGAAATGAAATGGAAAGGAAAAGCAATGGTGACTTAAGTTTCCTATGATTAGCCGAGAGATCTCTTGTCCATAGTTTTGTCTTCTTTTTTACTACAAGTTTACTCTAGTTTTTTCTATGGATGTGGCTGTCTCAATACAGTAGTAATGCATGCACATGCGTACATATTTCACTCGATCACTCGCTTATTGGTTGGCTTATTTTACTTCTCCTATTATCATATATAATTATCCTTTCCGGTCTACTTTTTTAAAAGCCGCACATTTTGATCAAGGGAATAATTCTATTAAGCGAGATTGTTTTGAGAGCCTCTTATGTTTAATCCTTATTTTTCTTTTACTTTCTTTTCACTTTGATTATATATTTTAAAGGAATCTTAATTACTTTCATTAGATTATACCTAATATATAAGGCCTTTACTAAACTTTAGCACTGGTCTTTATAAGGCAAGCCATACAGATCTCAAAAATGAGACTAGCGATTTCGATTTCACAAATACAAAAAGCGATTTTGAACTTGAAAAGTCGGATATATCGTGAGTCGCTTGTAAAACTAAAAAATAACTAAAACAATGATACTCGTCCGTTTTCAATATTGATCTATAAGTAATGATTGTTATAGTTGAAAAGTAAGCCTTGAACGCGATTATGTTGTTAGTTTTTGATAAGAAATAATCATGTGTATACTTCGTTTGCTTTGATCGGAAATGTTTCCGATTCGATAATCGTGTATTTTTTTCTAAAACTCCGGGCGATTCAATCAGGTACTTCAAACTTGAATACTTATTTAATATCAAAGATATTTGGTCGCCAGTATTACTGATTTGAATTTGTCCAAGAAGATGAAGATATTGAACCTTGAATACAGCGTAAGCAGGTCTTTATGGGGGTCAAATAGCTTATAGTGGATATGAGGGCGTTAAAATCATCTTTACAACATTCGGCAGGGGCATTGTGGTGCAGTAACTTGCGGGAACTGGAGATAATAAATGGTGATGCTAGTGCGGTAAGATAGAAACATGTGAACCAAATACAAAAAACCACAGATTGTAACTCCAAATACGTCTACCATCACATTCAATCATAAAATGCAAATCGTATACCCATGACTAGTTCCATCATATTCTTCATATTGCACCCAGTCTTCATTCACAGCTCCCCGAAGCAATTCGGAGTAAGGTAACTTGTCCGATATCGTAAACTTCCCGCAACGCGAGAAGATTCCACGGAAGAAACCGGTCGGCTTCAGTAATAAGCCTTCAATATGCGTAACTCCGTTGTTGCTGCAGGACTGGGCTATCGGAGCGAAGTGGAGCTGTTCAAGGTGCTCAGCCCGAACATCCATATCGTCGTCCAAGCAGATGTTAGCCCGTACAAGTAGCTTGGGCCCAAAGTTGAAATCGATCGTTCCTTTACAACCAACCACAGATGCTTGTGATGGGGAGATAGTCCCTGTGTAGAGTGGACCTCGAATACGGAGGAAAGCCCGTGTGACTCCACCCGTCTTCAAAGTACTCACGTCCACCTCTTTGACTTCGGCTACCTGGGAATGATGACGGTACAGCTCTTTTACTGGAGAAAAGAAGATGGGGAGATTGGTTGAGGCCCAGCTCCAGGAAGGCGCTCTCCAATTTCGTGGCCGAGATGCCGGTAAGGGCTCTCCTCTTTCAATCATTCCTAGCAAGTATGGACTATCCCATTCGACAGCCCAGCACAGTGCGTTTGGAAGTTGGCTCTTCCAAAATCCAGCTAACCACTCATCTCCGGTCACCAGCTTCATCTCTTTGACAAGGCTGAAAATAGCCACGAACTTGTCCTCCTCCATAGTCAATCCGCAAGTTGAGTATGCTTTGACGAGTTTATCCCAGGAGGCGTGGATTTCTACCATGCCCGATTCACGCAAAGATTGATTCTCAAGGCCTCTTAATTTGTCTAAAGCAAGTCTGAAACCGGTAGTATTAAGGAATATTGACCAAAGAGCCGTCCTTGGAGAAGACCAGCCGGGGACACCATCCGGAAATGTTTCGCAGGACTCTTGTTCGCGGCATTGCCACAACACCTGCTGTCCTGAAAAATGGACGGTGCGAGCGGAGAGAATTCGTTCTTGCATCACCCATGCTCGCCGATTCAATGAAGCTTCTTCAACTTGGTCTCTCCAGAAGTCAAAGTCCATGCAGTAATACGAACCAGGTACCAGTATACGCTGCAGGTACTCATTTGTTGCGATGCAGACAGAGTCACCACGGTATTCCCAACTAGCAGTAACAACAAACGGTTCAATCGTACGAGGGTCTCGCAAGAATCGAAACCCACTATTGCTATCCGTTCCACCAGTAGCCGCGAGGGTACAGAATGCGTTCCTGTAGACATCTTGCATCTTTGAAGCTTCTTCGGCCCAGTCGTCTGGAGAGTCTTGAATTATACACAGCGAATCGATCCATAAATACCGGATTTTGAGATCCCTGGTCATCCTAATCGCATGCTGAAATGTTCTTGGGAGGTTTCCCATCTCAATTCCATTCTTCATATCCGCCATTGTCTCATTCGTGAGCTTCATAACCATGGCAGAGCCCCACTGGTGACTCAATGCTGTATACAAACCACATCTATCGGATCTGACAGAATCCAGAAGTCGTACATAGACATCATCGGCCTCCCCAACGTCAATGATGCGAGTTGGAAGATAGGTGCCTGCAGAACCAACTTGATTACAGATCTTGTGGTTTGCATGGCAAGAGTTCAATTTCTGGATCACGAAGTTCCGGCTAGAGACAGAGATTGTCGATTGCCCAAGTCCGGTCACAATCTTCAATCCATTCATACCTGGGTAAATGTCAATTCCTGTCTCATTCAAATGGTGACAATGGACACACATTCCGCAGGCATTAGCCTTAACATCAGCAAGTCGCCTTCTGCATCATCCTCTACGACTGTAAAGGAGAGTTCAATCCCGCCGTAGTTCGGTACGGATAGGCCAGAACCATATCCCTCTAAAGGAATGGTGAATATGATATGAAAGTCCAACGAAGAACAACTGTAGTCAGACTGTGTCATCATCCTCCAACCTTTGCGCCGGCAGAGACCCTTCCACAAATTAATGCACAAGCGACATTCAATGATCTTAGCTGCATTTTTGAGCGACTCAAATGACTTGTGGTGGTAGAAAGATTGCCTCGCAATGTTTGTAGAACGTATCCATTTGGCTGCTAAGAAATCATCGCAGGTGACACACAACATATTGGAACGAGAAGCCACCGTGTGGAGGTTGTTGATAGAGGGTTGATGCTGAAATCCACGGATCAATTGCCTAGTACAGCTTCTCTGTGCTGTATAAGACTGTTCAAAAATAATACATTGATGAAGACAGGTAATGTGAGGCTGACTAGCGCAGCAACTGAGGACATATACATTATGCACCACTTATGTAATAGGGTTTGACTAAGAGAAAAAGAAACTTACCATAAGTTTCTACGAATGGCTTGCTTACTTGCCCTAGGCTGGACTAGTCTCGGGGACATAGACTAGCGGTTCTAGACGAAGCATCATCGGCGGTATATACGTACCGGTTCTAGTTGAAGAATAAACTGAAATTAGGGTTGACCGGAGTGTCCTGGCTGAAGTGCCTCTCTGTCCCTTAAGAGAACAATCGCTTACTGGCGGCTGAAGTAGGTTTCAGGATGTTAAAAGAACCCTTTGGTGGCTCCTTGAGAGAAAAATCGCTCAATAACGGCTGAGCCAGCGAAGATGTGATGCAACGAATCACGAGACCTGTCTGGTGGTGAGAACATTCGATCGGCAAGCTACGTGCCGGCTCTGGGTGGCTTCGGGAAGCAGCTGAGCAACCTTACGAGAGTCTTCTGCCTAGAATGATTCTTTGGACGCTTATAATCTCGGCATACAGATTTTTGAGTATGATAAAGCAAAGACCGTCAAGCTGAGCAGAGAGATGCTAAGCATTATTCGCACATGCAAAAGGAAGCACTGAAACGAAGTGAGGGCGAGAAAGCAACGATGACCCAGCTAAGGCTGAAAGCGCCCCGGTCTGCTTCCTCATGCCCCGCACTTCACAGTATCGAGGCCGCCAAGGTTAAAGGCAAGCAACGGACCGCCCCGGCATGTCCAACAAGGACTGATTTTAGAGAATCCAGCACCACGTGGACTTGTGGATGCTCAGTTAGTTAATAGCTGACTAACAATTCGAACGCTCTGGGTACAGCAATCTGGGATACCCGCTCCGGCTTCAATTCTGCTACTTTCGATTATGAGGGTCTTGGGGAGCATGCGGGGCATCGTGTCGTTGGAATTGATGAGAAGCCGTACTTTGATCCAGCAAGTAAGTCGAAGTCTCAGGCGCTTGTGGAGGAAGCTGCTGCTACTGCTACGATTGCTACGAAGGAGGAAAATGTGGAAGGGGTCGCTGCGTGAAGTGGAGCCTTGTATGATCCGGAAATGAAGTGATAAACCAATGCTTTGTTATTACTGATCAAGTATGATATCATGCATTGACCAAGGACAGTCAGTGTGCATTTGTTCTTTTGGTGAACTTAGCTCTGTTGACAATGGTGGGGCTGTCAAGCGAAGCGAGATGCTTGAGATATTGTCTTGATGCACGCACTTCTGACCGGCGTACATTGTGGTTTTGTATCAGCCAATTACATTGATCTATCGCAAATCGAAAATGTCTATCAAGAATGTACTTCTCAAGTGATGATTGTTGTTTTGTACCCTTTCTTAAGTTATTCTTTTCCACGCCATGGTTAGCCACGCCCCATTTCTTATCAACGGCTCTTCAGATTGAAGGCTGCATTTTCTTGCACGGCTATGCGATTTAAAAACCGACGATTAGCCCAGAGTCCGCTAGACTACATGTGGGCTTTTGGCCCCCAGTTCTTGAAATGTCTCCAATCAGTGATCATTGCGCTATTGGGGGCGGTTGGGGGCCTTTTGGGGGCTGACAGCTCACAGGCATGCAGCAGTATCCCTTCCAAGCAACTACGCAACCACTCAGGAACCGTTTGAGATCTTTCAATCATGAGCAGCCCACCTCTTCACTACTTGGAAATGCCAGTGCCAAGGGGAAAAGAGGGGCATGTACGGATAGTACCCTTCGTACTTGGATACTCCCTTGACCTGCAGAGGTTTGTGGCTCCTTGTTCGTTTCGACCTGTTCGATACACATCAGAATTCTTCAGGCACCATGTGCCTCAACTGTATTCCCCCTAGCAATACCTCCGTATCGCATGTCAATTGGGCATCATTTGTCTAATACCTTACTTTAATCTATACGAGGTCTAATCAAAGATCTAAGACTTGCAATCTATGGTTAGGGTAGAGGCCGGAGATGTAGATTATCTGACCATGGCGGCTCTCATTTGTGTTGGAGTTACGATGCTATGGGCAATGGCTATGTCTATTTTTATATAAAGGGGACGCAGCAAGTAGATGATACCACTCTCTGACTTTGTTATTTGTGTTGCACGCATCCCTTTGAACAATTTGACTAACTTAAGTCCATCCCCGCGTAGCGGAAACCCTACGTGCCGGAAAAAAATGATAGGTACTTTGACTTCATAGATCTTAATATCTGTGCACAACTTAATATCTCCTAAGTTGAGAAGCTTTTTAGCCTCCTTTATAAATTAGAGATAAGACTTATAAGGGATCTGTCAAGAATCAGATATTATATTACTGCAGCAGTAGGGTTCCGCAGCTACTAAAGCCTCTCAAACTCGGTAGGTAATCTCTCTCCCCGAATCCAAGCCGATACTCCTTGAGCAAAGAGCTCTGGAAACTGCATGTCCCAGCCATGCGTTGCCTCTCTTAATACAATTGCTCCTGACCCATCTTGGGGCCACGCCTCGTCCTGGGAAGTCCGCCTGCTCCTCAACGCATCGGCCGTCCTCTCTATCATAGGCACGTCATCCCCCTTCGCCCCCGCGATAGATAGAGTCCGCACCTTCAACTTCCGCACGTGATCCAGAGTAAACGACAAGATCCAAGGGAACATATCTTGGACCAGCTCCCAGGTGATGTTGTCCCTCATCTCTGCTATCAATTCGTCACTGAGCCTTAGGCCAAGTGATGAAGTTTGATACCGGTATACCCAGTCAGGGAGCCAATGCAGCATAAGCCTCATAGTATAATAGGTAAATCTTGTCCAGGACGCCATGAATAAGCGTATCCCAACGATTGGAGCCGCACCTGTGACAAAGAGCGAGAGGACGAGGTCAGGCTGGTCCAACGCGAGGCACTGGCCGATGTAGCCGCCCATGGAGACACCAACAACGTGGGCTTTTCCGCCGTGGGCGTGTGATAGAATGAGTTGTGCAACATACCAGGCCGACTTGTCGGTTGTGCCTGGTTTTATGTGACGTGACGCGGAATGCAACGGTAGGTCGGGGAGAAGGACGTGGAAGTCGGAGAGGTGCGGAAGGACGAGCGCAAACTCGAGACGACACGTAAAGCCTCCGTGGAGAAGGACAATGGTTGTTTGTTTATCGTCATTCCATGAGGTAAATGACAAAGACGTAACGGGTGAGTCTGCTGGTGGAGACGCCATGGGTGAATGATTTGAAGCCGGAAGGCTTTGAGTTAGAAATGACGGGAATAAAGATTAGACCTTTTTATGTCTATTAACTCTAGGCTCTAATCGCGAAGTTCTTCAGGAAAGTTCGAGTGGCAGGGAAAGTTGTCGGTCGCAAAGTGGTATTAGCTGTGCCGGTCCATCTATGGGCCGAATGACCTGCGCGACCGAGCGGCTCTACTCCAGGTGGCTTCCATATCCGAGAGGGACCGGACCCAACATCTCCACCTCTCTTGTTGATGCCAGGCCGCGAGCAGCCCACCCGTTCGGCTTTTGTACTGCGCCCCGTTGCTTTCTTTATTGGCCGGTCACTATACTGAATGTTATCGTACACCCTTCAAGCTCAAGCTCCTCTGTTCTCGTATGCACAGGCTTCGCTTAGTCACGTGCTATTTTGAAGAGGATCTAAAATCTGCTCTGGCACCGACCCTTGGAAGGGAGTAAAATAGGATTCCTGGGCAAAATCTGGTAAGGAAACTGTAGCCGGGGCACATAGGAGGCCAAAATGTGTTCTATATTATAGTGCGTAGGCGGACTCAGGCGTGCTAAGGCTCTGCTCAGGCATGTTCATTTCCCATTTTGCCCTGAAAATCGTCTAATTAAACCATTGGGCTTTATTCAGCAGTATAAAATTACTCCACTGGCGGGATGAAAGGAGCAACGCCGACTTCGAGGCCATCTTTCTAGGGATGACCAATCTTCGGACTACCAGAGTTCTTCTTCGACATTGCCCTGTTCTGGTATGGCAAGGTTGACAATAGCAGAAGAAAAGTTTCCCCTTCTTTCCCTGGTAATGCAACCCAGAACGGCTTACCAAGCTGGTCATGGATGAGATGGAACGGCCATGTAGGGTTTCCAGAAGACTGCGAATTTGAATCGATCAAGTTCAATCGTCTCGTTGGACTTACCGAACCTGTAACTGAATGGCACACCATGGAAACCCCCGAATCATAGATAAGACGTAAGATCACTTCCCAGTGGCATAAATAAGAACTGGCGTGATCGAAAATGATGTCGGATGGGCAGAGAAGAAGTACGAACTAGGTCCACCGCTCGCAGGTGGATTTTCCTACCGGCCAAAAGATCGCCGCTCTCATACATATACCCATGAAGCACCAAAAGTCCCCACTTACCTATCCCCAAACCCAGTATTTGTACTGCGAAACCACCCGAGCATTCTTCTACGGCACAACCGACAAACTCTGCGACTTCCACGACAGTAACCGCCTACGAGACAGTATCTCTACCAAAGCAGGCTCCAACCACATGGAATTCGTCGCTATTGCGAAAGGATGGACGTTGATGTTCAACAATTGCAAGGTCAATGAGAAGATTAGTCTTGGATAATATCTTGTCTCGAAGTGTGAGGTGCCGGATAGAGGGGATGGGGATGGAGAGAACGTGCAGCAGTGGAAGGTGGAGAGGGCTGCGAAGGATGATTGTATTTTTGTGCTTTGGGTTGAGTGGGTGCATGGGGTGGCGTATAGATTGGGGACGGGGTTCGTTTTGGCGGAGGCTTGGGAGAGGGTGAGGGAGAGGGAAAAGGTGAAATTGGTATTGGGATGAATGATTTTATGATTTTGGAATAGCAGAAAAATTGAAGAGGTCGATTCGAGGAACCCACATACAGGCTGCTTTCACCAATTTTTCGTATCGCCACTGTTGGAGGGTGCCCATGAGGGAGTGAAGAATCTTCGCATTTTCTCAAATTCATTCTGTTTAAGGAGAACCAAGAAGCTTCCGAATCTATCAGATGTAATTGAGAAAGGATCACTACGTTCAGTTCAATTTAGCAGAAAAGACTTGTTACGACGGTACACAAGCTGAAATGGTCGCGACAATAACAAGATGACAGCTGTGCAAGAACAGCGATGGATTACATTGGCATAGTTTCAGGGTATATGTCATTATACACTACATAATGATTCTATCTCTCCACAGAACTAACGTATCCACCAACTAGCTTCTAACTTTTCATCGATTCCGGCGGCGTTATTGATCTCCTCCTCGTCCGTGCATCTGCTAAGTACTGAGAACATTCATTATACATCTCCCAGTCGGTATTCTTCAACATCTTTATATATGGCTGATCTCCAAGTTGAATCTCATCATCCTCGGAATCGCTCTCCTCTTCATCCTCACCACTGACAACAACTCTCGCGACTGGTTTTGGTGGCTTGACGTATGTCTGCCCATTCGCCTGGGCCCGTAGGTTTGGACTCGCACGAATACCCCGCGCTCTCAAATCTGCAATGTCTTCCAGCTGGAAAGTTGTTATCGTCGCCGGGACGAGACTGTTGTCTTTCGTTTTCAAGGTTTTGTCCTCCGCACTTCCATATTCGATCTTCACTTCCATAAATTGGGCTGCCCAAACTCTCTCGTCATCATACCCGTAGGCATTGTTAGCCTCGCTGTTATGGCCATGGCTGGCCTCCGCTCCGATGGATGCAAGTCCTGGAGGAGCGCCGAAGGCAGGCCCGACATCAGCAGATGCGCCGACGGTCCCGCTCACTGATCGAGATGATCCCACGTGAACGTCTCCGCCAGTGATCAGCTGGATACCAGTCACCATCCAGATCTCTGGAGCCTTGAATTTGTGCATGCCAAAATGCCCTTTGAAGGATATTGATGCCTGGGTCCGGATCCATTCCTGAACGCCCTCCTGGGCCATCACTTCATCCCTCAGGAACTTCTCTGGTTTTTTAATCTTTAAGCGTCGTCCGGATTTGCCTTCCAAGGTAGCAGTAACTGTTGAGTTGGCGTTGCCTTCGGCTTTCATCAAGTCTGAGAATTTCAGGGCGAGGGATGTGTCTTTTGATAACTCGAAATCGAGGGAGCACCCCCTCTCATCTTTTTGTTCTCGTCGTATCCATTTCGATACGTGTTCTTCATATTCTTCTTGTTCAAGACTGTTTTCGTGGTTAGCTATGATTCTCTCTGACATAGTGGAGGGTTCAACTTGCTCTTCTTGGTACTCGAAACGTTTCGATTCTAAACCATCATCGGGATCCAGGGGATTGAGGTACAGACTGCCTAACCTCAAGTCCTCCGGATTGATGCCCCTCGTGTATGGCAGAAAACTCCTTTTCTGTTGCGGAGCCATATGTTCTGGATGATAACCCTGTTGTGATGGAATCCTTCGGTGACGATTAATTTGGCCCTCAAAGCAGATCCGTGGAGGAAGTTGGAAATGTATTGATGAGCAGGTGAGAAGATTAAAGAAGACGTAATCGCATGAATTAATAGTCAGAGATGTCTCATGGCCGGAGCCTTGGTCTTGTACATGCGCAGGAGGTCGGAAGGCCGAGGCCTTGGTGAGGCGCTCTGAGCAGGTCGCGGTGGCTGTGCACTGCCTTCGCCACTGTTCCTAGTACGCGTGCAGTCACAAAACAGCTGAGTGCCACCTATTTCTGCCCTACGAGACGGTCGTATCCGTGGACTCGGGATATCGCGAAGATTTTATGACGCAAATGAGATCAGATGAACAGTTGTCTGAACAGATGAGTCTCGGTGAGTTGAAGCAGGCAGATGCAGGGCTCGCTTAAAAAGGCGCTAACGCCCTCCATAGCTCAAACCGCTCTAGCGTGCTATCTATTTTTAACCTTCTTTCAACAAACGTCGACCTCTTAGTACCTCGATCTAATAACTATCATCTTCATAGCATACTGCCGTGACATCCGCAAGTCTCTCAAATCGTTGTGTCGCTGTTTGGCGACGTAAATTGCCTGCCAGCTGTACAAGAACCTCCTCGAGTCCTGCGGTCGTACCGCTATTCCAATAGTAGCGAGCTGCATTGCAGGCTGCATACTTAGCCCACCACAGCCCCCAAATTGACTCGACGATTGGGTCACGACGCCATGAAACAGCACCAACAGCGGTGATGAGACTTTCACCGACCTTCACCACCTAATATGATAGGGCTGGCTCCGGATGCCCTCCCCACAGGCTGCCTTCCTTGCGGCTCCAGAGAGAATGAGGGGCATGCCCATGCCCCTATTCTTATGCGCTGCGGTCCGCCCATCGGTGATCGTTCTCAAGCTTTGAGGCTGATGCAAAAGTGCACTCCCATCAGCTATTTTGTCATGTTCAAGTACACCAGGGTCCCTTACCCCGTCATTGCTGTCTTTTCAGTTGTCTTTTAGCATCATCATCTACAATTTTATCACAATTATATGCATTGTTTTTCAGTTCCTTCATTATTCAGCTGAGGTACCCCGCATCGACAAGTGAGCTACGTCAATCATATTCCCGGCAACCAGATCATTGCTGGAGTGTGCATCGAGGACTTGTTCTCTTGCAAGTGCTGCTTGGAATCCGAGACTTGGGGGTCCTTAAATCGACACAGATGACGATCTCATCGCCGGCACCTCTCACCTCCCACTCATCAGCCAGGAGAGCGCCGCTTGTCACAGTTGAAGATCATCGCACTCCTCGGACACAGTTCGTCAACTTCCCCACAAGCGACCCGAGCCTCTCGTTTGAAGAGGTTGTTCGAGAATATTCCCAGATATGTTCTTCTCCTGAGGACAAGCGAGGGGAAGATGGCGACACATCTGATCTGGACAGCGGCTTTGTCGCAACCACCGTGGATGACATTTGTAAATTGTCCGCAACCCAAGACGAAAGTGACAAATTGTCCGGCTACCTACCATCAAAAATTGTTTTCGAGACACGAAACAAGTCACGAGATGCAATACGGCTAGGTAGCACATACGACAGCGTAGAAGCGCTGGAGAGTGGCCTACAAACTTTGAGGAAGCAATCTGGCCAGCGATCAGACTCTTGGATCCTGGGAGAAGCTGAAATACTTCTTGATCTAGGACGGAAAGACGAAGCCAAGAAAACCCTTGCTCACTGCGCTACTGAGCCATCAACACGAGGAACAACTGCGCCTAGGCCACGACCAGTGCTACGAAAAAGTGCATCAGCGGCGGACGCTTTGTTTGCTGAGGACATGCTGAAGTTCAATCAGCAGAGTCACCAACAGAACCAGGAGGAGCTCCTACAGCTTTCGCTGCGAGCCGAGGACTGGGAGAAGGCGAGAGAGGCTGCTGAGACGCTTCATCGCATCGATTCTAGCTACTTCGACATTAAAAAACCTATGGACCGATTTTTAAAATGTCGACAAATGCTGAATCTTGGGACGTTAGCAGAGACAGAAGCACCCAACCCAGGCAATGACTTACAACGACAAAGCCTGGCAAAAGCGTTGCGACTTTACAACCACGGTTGTTTCGCAACAGAACTGTTCCATAAACACTTCGATCCGCCACAAGCCCAAGTCAATGGATTGGATCATAGAGATTGTGCCAATCTTTTCTTTTCTGCGGCACGTGTTTGTGTCCAGTTTCATAGATATGGTGTTTTCGACGAGCGCGGAAGATCCCTGTCACCGGAGCAATTCACGAACAAGTTCAAGAAAGATGCCCTTCCATGCAGTCCCCCTCTCACGGAGAAAGATTGGAAACACCAGGCTTTACATTTTATGGAACAGGGAAGATCTCGAGCATTACTCGAATCAATCCTTCGAGGCGATCCAGAGGAGCCCCTGGTTACCAATATGCAAAGACGATATTTGATGGCAGACGTTGCTTTGGCAGCAAGAGAAAGTATTCGGATCAAGAAGAAGAGAGATTCCTTCTTACTTGGCGTAGATCCTCGGTCCTCACCAAAACTAGCGTCAGACTCGTTCCAAGACTATTCATTGTTGGGTCTGACTGACAGCCCTTCACCAACACCAACTTCGGCAAAGCACTCGCCAGACATACCAGAAGTTCCCTCGACACGAGAGCCTCGATCGTTAGCTCTTGGACCGCTTCTGGATACAGCGGGCTTAGATGATTATAAGTACTCTGATGCTCTGCCAGCTTCACCCTCATCACTTGGTGGCTCTGACCTTGGTGGAGAACTGAGGGAGAAGAAGCTAGCGCAGCTCAATGCGCAGATGCGGTGGCGGAAAGCTATACTTTACGCCTTTGCCATGTGCAATCCTACATTGAATGCCGCACTGCCAAGCTCTAGCTTTGTCAACGACGCCAGCAGTATTCGGTCAAAAATCCCCTCCGACACTGTCGTGATTGAGTACGCTCTGGTCACCGCCCCTCCTGAAGGTCTGATCACTCTCATCATCACTTCCAATGCGATCGAAGAATGCACATGGCAGAGAGTCGACACTCTGCAAAGAGATGTTGCGGATTTACTAAGTTCGATGCACTCATGGGGTACGAAAACTCGTGAGATGAGCCCGATATCCCCCAGGAGCAGGGCTCCAATCAACGTCCATGAGATTTGCAACAACCTAGCCAGGATCCTCATCCAACCTATCGAGAAATATCTGGTTGGCAAAAAGAAACTCATTATCATCCCGTCTGGTGAACTTGCACACGTGCCCTGGACAATGTTCCTGCACCTCCCAGTTGCGGTCGTGCCAAGTCTCTCGATCTGGGACCACCTCCAGACACACTCCCGCGAAGTGGTCCAACCCTCCAAAGTCTCCGTTGTTGGCAACCCACCTAGAAACGAAGACGACACCCTGAGAGACGGCGACATCCCATTCTCGCACATGGAAGCATTCTATATCGCGAGAATAAATCAAGACCTACCATTCCTTGCGGGGGAGAACAATCGCAAACAGTTTCAAGAATGGGTTGCGCTTACCCGGGTCCTGCATCTTTGCGCGCACAGCACATTCGACGAAAAAGACCCCGCACGTTCAGGAATTCAGCTGTTCCGAGATCCCCTCACAATTCACGATTGGCGTGATCTAGCGATCAAAGCCGATCTGGTGGTCTTCTCCTCCTGCCTCTCGGGCATATCCAAAGCCTTCCATTCAGGCTCAGCTTTCGGCTTCGCACATACGCTACTTGGTACTGGGACCCGAGCGTTTATTGGGAGTCTCTGGCCGGTAGACGACCAAGCCACTTTACTCCTAATGATGATATTCTATGATCAGCTTCGAGCTTTCTCCCCAGCTGAAGCTCTTCACAATGCCCAGAAAAGCATGCAGAATCTAACACATGAAGATGTATGGGGCCTTGTGGAGAGGTTGAAGATCGAGGTTCGACATGCAAGGGTTGACAAGTTCGTCGATAATCCGACGTTCTGGATTAGGAGGCTGGACAATCTTAGAGAAGAGGAGCTGCAGGATCTCAGAGATCCGAGGTCTTGGGCGGCTTTTGTGTTGACGGGATATGGATTTCAGAATATCTAGCTAATATATATGGAAAATAACACAAATTCTTAAACATCCTCAATGCATCATTTGCATGGACTAATCATCAATTCTCCCGGCGTAAGAAGAGTCGGACATTCAGTGGAAGCCAAGAAGTCCAGCGCTTCGAGCCAAAGCTAAACGTATTCAACCCTCAACATTCATTAATTCCCAAACTCCAGGACCCAAAATATCATCAACTAAACGGGCAGTTCCCTCCATTCCCTCCTAGCATCCATCCCTTCAATCATCATGATCCTTCAACACAATATCATCGACCCTATGATACCCCTGCCCCTTCCTCCTCTTCACTTCCCTCTCCCACGCACTCCTCTCCTTCAACCAAGCATACAACGGAAACCACGCAGCATTCCACCATTTCCGTTCATCTTTACTGACTCGATGGCTTCTGAGCCATGCTTCACGTTCAGCCCTCTCCCTTTCCTGCCTCTCTCGCTCCTGGCGTCTCCGTTCGTTGCGGAGCCGGATGCGCTGCTCGCGCTCGAAGCGGGCGCGCTCTTGGTCGGCGTGTGAACGATAGTTGCTGCTTCCGCCGCCACCCATGGCTGTTTGATCGTAAAATTTGAACAATCGTTGAGATTGTGTTTGAGGAACGTGATAGTTTGTGACGTGGCGAGGCTGTCAGGCTGGAGTACGAAGTCAGATATTCAGCCAGATCTAATGATTGGCAAACTGTACTCACCATTTGATCTCAGACTTTCCCTAAGTATAAATAAAATCCCAGAACTCAAAATTCGAAGGAGTAGATCATTATATCATCTCATCTCACCTCTCACAAAGTCCCAAAGGAATGGATCCATGCATGTATGTAGTCGGGGGCTCAGCCGAGCAAGCACATGATGCACAGCAGCACATGCAGTACTTGATGTTCGCCCAGCCAAGACGTGCTCGAACACCACTGGTCCGGATCTCAGACACCCCAAAAACCCAGCGACTCAGCTCCAGTCCTGATCTCGAGATTCAGCCTCGATGCCTTGTCGTGGTTTTGAAAGGAACAGGCAGCCATTTCGCGGACCTATGAGGTGGTGGGGCTGTGCCCACCGCTGTGCCCACCCAGCGCGGCATCACGCTTGACAAGAGGATGGGCGCAGGGTTCTCCGTATTTGGCGGTGGGAGGGGCCGTATTCACGTAAGGTCGTCAGATTGATTGTTTCTTTCGATTGTTTGGGACTCGGAATGATTGATACAAGCATTTTGCAAGCCCTTGGTTCTTGGAAAAGCGACAAAGGGCGACTCAGAATGTCGAGCGATGCAAGCCTCAAAGAGCGGGCCACCCCGATGGAAGTCCTGGTCCTGGGCCTTTGTCGTACTGGAACAATGTGTAAGTCACAACAATTTGTCACTGTTGTTGAATAGCTCGCTGATTCAAAATGCATAGCAATGAGGATTGCGCTAGAGAAACTCGGCTATCATGATGTGTACCATTTCTCCAGTGTGTTCGAACACGAGGCGCACCCCGGTCTTTGGATCGCTGCACTCAAAGCAAAATATGAAAACGACGGCAATACATCAAAAGAGACATTTTCGAGAGATTATTGGGATAACATGCTCGGGCGATACAACGTATGCCCGATCCTAGATTCGTATATTTGCGGGTATTCTAACAATGTGGTGGTATACAGGCAGTAACGGATATCCCATGCGCCTGCTTCGCACCCGAACTCATCGCCGCATACCCAGACGCCAAACTGATCCTCACCACCCGCTCAGCAGAAAGTTGGCACGCATCAATGCTGCGCACTATCCACGCCCTTCAAACTTCCTACCTGAACCGCTTCCTTCTCCTGTTTTCCGCCGCTTACATTAAGCGAATCTCGTCGCTGATGGACCTCATTATTGAGCATTATTTTCGCAGCAGTATTCTTCAATTTGGGAAGCAGGTGTTTGAAGACCATAATGAGATGGTAAGGAGGATTGCGAGAGCCGAAGGGCGGGAATTGTTGGAGTTCAAGCTGGGTGATGGGTGGGAGGAGCTGTGTGGATCTTTGGGGAAAGAAGTCCCCGATCTAGATTTTCCACACGTGAATGAGAGGGACTCGTGGAGGAGGTCATTTGGTCTAGGATGGAGCGGAAGAAATATTCTTCTTGTGGGATTGCCAATTATCTTTGGAGTCGTGGGAGTTTGCTTTGCTGTTCGATGACAATAGAAGAAGAGGACATTTTGGCCCCGAAAGGATAGATGTGCAATGTATCAAGCCACACTGCCTGTATAATCCCAAGAAACTAGATCGAGAGCGAGAACTGAAGTCAGCTCCGGGAAATAGAGCTAGAGGGAATCGATCTCTTCTGACTTTGCGAAGAGTTGTCACAGTGCGACCTGTTGTGAGTCGATACAACGAGGTGAATTAGACATGTTCGAAATACCAATTCGACTCCCATGTGCCTGAGCATCTTTCAAGAACAACAGGAATAACAGAGATTGTCTTAGTTGCGGACTGGCTACAAGCTAGTAGAACAAAGCACTCGAGAAACAACAAAGAAACAATATAAATCTATTGTCGTGTTCAAGTGGATTCACCCACCCACGGCTGGTGATTAGCGAGTGTAGACTGTTCATTTCCCAGATACGGCACTAGATAACACGCGAACAATCATCTGTAGCCGACCTCATGGTCAAACAGCAACTGTAAGTATAATATAAACATTCAACTTCATACTCCATTGGTCCCTTTTATTATCACCAAACCTTTGATCTTGAACTCCACTCAGCAAAGTATCCAACTAAGCGACTACCACGCTGCAAACTCAACACTGTCATCATGTCATCCCCTCCACAGAAGAGAGTCCGCACTCAGGAAGGACTTGTTCCTCCGCCTCTCAAGGTCGCTAAGCCCTCGGTCGACAGCGGCTTCAAGGCAGCATCTTCCAGCGAGGAGCGACTTCCCGTCAATGATGATCCCGTCAAACGCTTGCATGAGTTCGAGGACGACATCAAGGTCCCAAAACAGGGATCTAAGGTGATGCTGAACTTCGATGACTTCAGTGGTGGAGCACTCAGCAATCCTGAAGAGAAGGTCAATACCGAACTCAAAGGCCCAAGCCAGAGCATGTCCAAGAACATTGACCACGGCAAATCAACCCCCAATGGATTCTACCCTGGATACACTCGCTATGCTAAGAAGTCCGCTATTTCTATTGAAGGTTTCGTACCAATTCAGGAATGGTCCTCCGAGAAGACGATGAATCAGACGGAAATCACGTCCGAGAAGGTGATTAGCCAGATCAACGGCCTCCATCTGGATGGACCAGACAGACAGTTCCGTAACCCTTCCTTGGCCAAACACGACCCCATGGCGTATCAGAATGCCCATGGAACGAAGAAGACTAACGAGGACAGCAAAGCTGCAGCATACTCCTTCGAGTTCGCAACGTCTATCGATCGTAAGGCAGGCGAGAGCTCAACCAAGGGCAATTCCAAGGACAACACCTTGTCTACAACGACAGGCACAACAACGGACATTCTAGACACACTTGCGAAGATCGCTAAAGCAAGTACCAATCACGTCGAGACACAGAGCTCAGCAAAGCCACTTTTCGATCCTCACGCCAAGGCCGCAGCCAGCTCTACCCGTCAGGTCAAGTCAAAGACTGAAGGCAACACAACCACAGATCCCACGAAGAAGCCCTTCTCTGAGACTCATATCAATGCAAAGAGCCATCTCCAAGCAAAGGATGACAAGTCATGGACATCCTCAGCTGCCAAGAAGGTCCTTCCCAAGCCCCTGAGCTCTTGGTGGTACGGCTCCTCATCATCCTCCAAGGACACCATCCAGACCGAGACCAAGGATGACAACCTGACATTCATGACAGAGTCTGAATACCTTGCAGCGAAAACTGCAGCAGCCAAGCCTTCTTCTGAACAGTGGAAGAAGATCGAGAAGGAAATCGATCCCATGCAGAAGGATTGGGTTGTTGTTCCTGAGCCTGAAAAGAAGGCTTCCACTACATCCAAGGGCAAAGGCAAGGACACGGGCAAGGAGCAAAAGTAAGGCAACGATCATCCACACATCACACTTCTGCTTGAAAATCTCAAGCAGCAGAAGTAATGGAGACTCCTGAGCGCATCATTTCCTGATCTTCTGCAATATGTGAAAGGGTTCGTCACCGGTCCAGGCGTCTGCATTTGCATTTGCTTTTCTCTCCTTCTTGAGTCAATGGGAGGCGTCTGCTTTTGCTTTTGCTTTTCTCTCCTTCTTGAGTCAATGGGTGGGCATTCGGGTTGGAGTGTTTCCTTTTCGCGGTACCTGCTTTTCTCTGGATTTTTGGCTGACGGCAGGGAATGGCGCAGAATGTTGCTTTCTAGAACAACATAAAACAAAAAAGTAGAAAAAGAAAAACGAAGTATTTCTTAGACCTACATGCATCCCGTTTTACATCTCCCTCCCGTGAATTTGTGATGAACATGAAATGGTACATTGATCCTAGCTGGGCCTTAATGATTGAAGCTTGCGAGAGAGTGATGGCAGATTGAAGTATTGACCTTCTCGCTTATGCAGTAAGGAATGTCAACAAGCAAACACCAACACCTCCAGCAACGACAAGCACAGAGAGAAATTGGAGTACTGGCTTTACAACAGCCCTGATCTCAAGACGGTTGGATGATATCTAGGCTGTGAAGTTGCTGACTTATGCGGATTACCATAACACATGACTGTCGGATTTTTAGTAGTCATGACCATGCCAACCTGAATCACAACCCGAGACCCAAGCAAGCTTCTCTACTTCACGTCACGTACGTATTTAATTACAGAACCGATAGTGCGCTATATTCGTCTCCAAAAGGTTAGTTTTCTATCATTCCTCTCTTGCCATCAGAACCATTTATTTTGACCATCATAATAAGTACGTTCAGGTTCACGGTTACAGTGTGAATCCCAATCACAGTCTACTTTTCCTCCCTCGATCCTAGGTATAAAACCTCTTCCCACACCCTCGCTTTTTCCTTCTTACTCCTCAAGCAAAGCAGATAGACTCTCAGACCCGGCACTAAGCAAAGCAACCCAGTCCCTGAAGGAAAGTCACAAAAATGATCGACCAACACGAGATCTACTGCACCGGCTGCAAGCGCGCATACTATCCCAGCGCCTTGGTCAACGGAATGTGTAACGCATGTCGCAATGGACAGAAGCCTGCGAATTGCAATAATCATAACAATTATGGGAGTGGATATGGGGGATATGAGTATGGGTATGGTGGGCAGAGATAGAGAGTAGCGAGTGGTGAAGGATATGAGATGGGAGATGGGAGGACTGATTGAAGATGAGAGGGGCGACATGAAGATGAAATGCGAGGGCGAGCGTGTGGAGGGTGATAAGAGCGTGTTGGAACGAGACGAGTCTGGGTGGGAGCTGGACATCTAAAAGAATACTAAGCAGGCTCAAATAGGCAAGCTGAAATGAACTACGTTGGATTTATAAGGAAAAGCATATGAAACTCCAAAGTGAAAGCAAATTCAACGATAATGATAAGACACAGGAATAACAGACCCGGTTACAATTAGAATGCAATACGTTGATGTATGGGCGTGACGTTATGATTTTGGAGCAGGATGTTCTCAATCAAGGCGAAGATGCTCTCGAGTCTGTCTGAGAATTACCCCCATGATCAACTCATACCCTAATAGCTCATGTTCGGAATTCTGCCGCTTGGCCAACAGATGCCGCGTGCCGGAGCGTACTACATAAAGACCGCAAAGCACTATGACCACATTCAGTCACACCATGTTTCACGGTTCGATGACACAACATGCAAATCATCAAATGTCATTGTCTAGCGTTGTATGTCCACAGATCAATTCATACGCGCGATCTTCAACCAAACATCACCCGTAATCCCACCCTCAGAGATAACCCAATCCAGCAACGCCCTTTCCACATGCCTTGCACGCCCACGCTCACACCCCAGCGAACATCCTATCTGTCCAACCATCCAACTATCTTCCTCGGCCCCCACAGCTCTCACGTCACCGCTCTCCAACGCCAGAGCCACCATCATTCAAATTACAGTCCCATATTTACTGTGGCAGAGTCTCATATCCACTGGCAGAGTTGTGTGCAGCGCGGTTCGAGAAGAGGTAGTAGATAATCATTCCACCGATAGGGAAGACAAAAACCAACACACACCAGAGGAGCTTAGGAAGGACTTCGCGGTTGGACTTGAGGACTTCGACTATAAGAGCAGGTATATCAGCATAATGATCAATCAAGCTTAAAATATTATTCGGCACTTGGCTTGGGACTTAGCCCAGCTATTGACTGGTCGGCGGTAGCGGCAAAGAGAAAGCAGGAAAGGAAGCGGGAAACGTACTGAAGATCATGATATCGAGAATCAAAACGATGAATCCGATGATCCCACCGCCGGTACCGTATTTCCATGCATTCTCCTGCACGGCCTCGGTGGACATTGGTGCTGCCAGCGCAGAGGCGGCGAGGAGGAGGAAGCTAAGGGCGGCTTGGAAGGTGTACATATTTGCTGACTTGGAGTATGCTGATTCTAATTCTGGGATTGTATTGTGTGTTGTTTCTGGTATTGCTTGAGAAGTGCTTTGGGTGTTGTTGAAGACAACGAAGAGAAGAGGTTGGATGGAGCTGAAGGATGAAGGATCAGGATGGCGGGGTTGACTAGGCTACAGCGAAAGACACGCTAAAGGGTGACGTCACGCATCACCCGACAGGGCATGATTCAGGGGCCGAGGCTAAATTAAGCGATTGATTGGTTTTAGAGAGAGCAAATAAACAAAAATTCCTTTCCCTTGATTTTCGTTGGCATGTAAATTTCAAGGTTTATAATATGCCAAAAGAGTTGAAATGATTGCCAGTTTCTTTAGAATCCAACAGCATCGTCATCTGTCTGTTATCGTGAACATTGAACAGTCAAGACAGCTCCATCGGCACAGCCGCAATCGTTCAAGTCAACAATGATATTGAAGAACGAGTTGTCCGCAGGTATTTGCTTCTTTATTCTATCAAACTTCCTGTGTAGTGCAAGATGATACTTCCAAATAGAGACGAACATAGTGCTGAGAACCTGTCCTCACTGTCACCCGTAGCTGGGTTGTATGACCTTCGGGGACGAAAGCTGAAGGATATTCCGGATGTGAATCGACTTCTGAAGCTAAACGTCGAGGCGAAAGCTCAACTGCCTCCATCTATATCCCCATAGTAAGATTTCATCCCTGTGTAGTGTGCGGATTCCTGGCCAAGCGCCCATTGCCAAGCCACTGATTCTTGATCATGGGCGACGAACCTTCCGCCAAACCCTGATCATTTTGCCTACCGCCTCGGCCTTTGGAAGTTTTCTCTTTTACTCCAAAATTTTCTATTTCGGCTGCAGCTCCGCGATGATTCCTGGCAACGGCCCAATCATACGGGGTAGTCCCGCGATCATCAAGAACGTCCGCATTTGCGCCGTGTTCTAGTAGGAGCTTACAAATTTCCACATGTCCATTCGTAGCAGCCCAGTGAAGCGGGGACCACCCATCGTACTCAAGCATTTTGGGATCTGCGCCAGCTTGGAGAAGCAGCTTAATGCTCTCTGTGCTGCCCATCTCCGATCCCCATACCAACGCAGTATCTCGACAATCTGCCACGTCATCGAGGCCTACCCCTTTGTGAATATATTCTGCAATAAACCAAGATAAATTGAAGTATGCTGCAACGTGTAGTTGGGTGCCCTTCTTCGGTGGGGTAGGAGTCCCGTGGTGAGTAAAGTAATATGTGAGTTTCATCAGCATGTCGCGATGTCTTTCGTCATCAAGGAGTTCGAATGCCATTTTGATGACCTCCAAGTCTGGTGATGCCGCAGCTCGTAGATGAAGCGCCCAGTGCTCAGCTGCATATCTTAAAAACGGCCACTTTTCAAGGACACCCCGCATCCAGTCTTCATGATGGCCCCTTGGGCGTGCGTTATACACATTGGCGAAAAGTCCATCCTGGAGCAGGTATTTCAAGCACACTTTAGTGATCTGAACTTCCGCCTGCTCAAGGTCCCACAAACTCCCGCTGAGTTGCTCTACTGATGTGCGGTATGCATAGGTTTCGAGGAAGTCTTGTGCGCTTTGATGTACAAACCTAACTCTCCCATGCGTGATTCTGACCAGCGAGCCACAGAGCTGCTTCACATCTCCAATAAAATCGTGCCACTCCGGAATGCCTATGTGGATACAAAGTGCAGCCTTGAGCTCAATGAGACTCAGAGGGCGGAAGCTCGTGAGCATGAACAGCAGTATGCGCCACATGTCTTCGCGACGCGATTGCGGTACATCATCGATAATCTTCTCGTAAACGAGAGACAAAGTAAGAGGCACGTTTCTGAGACGCGTAGCAATTGAATCATCTGTGAGACGTTGGTCTCTACGATCTAGCTCTTCCAGGACAAGCACCACCCACAAAAACATCCCTTTGGCTTTGGAATGGAGAAAGTTCCTGATGGCAAGTTGAACTTCAGGAGCCAGGTGCCTGCGATCTCCCAACTGCTTTACGCCAGTTTCGATCAATGTATCTATGTCGTTTGTTGTGTGTGAATCTGTGATTTCGAGGTGTTTCGCCTCAGGAATGATGAGAAACATCTCTTCATCTGGTCGACCGGTGATAAGGACTTTCAACAGCGATCTTGGCTGGCCCATAACGGAGTTGTTGTGGTCTTCAACAACCGATACTAGGAAGGCCAAAAGCCCACCACGAGAATTGCTGGAGCACTCATCCACTCCATCTAAGACAATGGTCACTATAGAGTGTGTTTGTTCTCTGATCTGTCGGATCATGCTTAGAAAAACCGCAAGGAGGGGCTCCCAAGACCATGACACGTGCTCCTTGAGGGCAAGAATATCATACTGTCGTCGAAGTAGCTCATGGAGAGCAGGCATTTGATAGACTAATTGGCTGATGATGCCCCGCAATGCAGCCACTGCAGTTCCTTCGTCATCGACATTGACTTTTTGGAAAAAGAAATATAGCAGCATAGTCTTGCCCAGTTTGTGCTCCTCTTGGTGTCGATCTTGAGATCCTTCAAGGTGAAAGTTTCGCTGAAGGGCGTTGATAACATGGGCCGCTAATGTAGTTTTGCCACAGCCAGCGCGTGCTGTGACATATAGAATATCCGAACAAGAACCCATCCTCCACTGCTGGAACCGGGACTCTGTCAGAAACCATCGGCACGCTGACTGATATCCGGTCATAGCCCTGTTCCGGAGACCCTCCTGGTCGGTTGGGCACAGAGACGCAAGGCATTTCCTCGACTGTTCTGCTGTTGGCTTAGAATATACCTGAATTTAGCAGGAGAAGAATTCAAGTACCTTGCTCATACAGATCATCGATATCTGTAGAGTTTGCTGTTTTGTTACTCGTCCGCTTGTCAATCTGTTCATGGAGCCGCACGAAAGCGTTCGTCGACCCTTCCCCATATATCAACGGCATGTAAATGTCGAAAAGACCCATGAGAGAATATGCCTTGTCTTCTTTGCGCTTGGTATCTCGATCGTTTGCCCATGACAATCGCTCGGAAACAGCAAAGTGGGATAGAGGACTTCCTTGAAGAGCATCGAGAGGAATTCCCGTAATCTCGAAGATCTCTTGGCCCAGCGAGTTCCTATCTCCGAGACGTCTTCCTTCTCCAGAGAAGAACTCTACAGACACAGGAGCAATGAGCTCTTGAAGAGTCCAACCCCGGGTGAACCATCTGCTCTTCCGAAATTGCGACTGCCACAAGGATTCAAAAGATTGATTGTTCTCATCGGAAATCGGCGCGTGGACATCGGACAAGTATACATAGCACTTTTCTGCCCCGCGGTACCAGCGAAACATAGAATTGATCGCTTCCGAAACTTCGGGAAAGTTCAATTTGTCGATACAGCATGTATCTACCCAAAAATATTGCAGGCCATCGACGCTGGCCTGTTCTCCGCAGAAGCGAATCTTGTTGTAACCAGGCTTGCTCTTCTCGATGCCATCTATCATATCTTTGTACGTCACCTCGTCCGTTTCTGCGCCCCAGGTATGTGAAAGTATGGCATATTTGGGAATGTTGTCGTCCACAAAATCCTGGGTAAAGATCAGCTCCCCGCAATCGTTGCGTTCTAGAAGACGCATGACCGGACGACGTTCAGAAAGCCCTGTAAGAAGAGTTTCGCGATATGTATGTCAACAGTCATCAACGTAACGCTGCCTACCTGTCGAGCTATGGATGGAAAATAGCTGATTGTGCTGGGAAAGAAGACGCAGACTGAATGATGGCCTGATCAAATTGGTGGCGTCGATAGATAGTTAACACCATTTGCAAAGCGCTAGACCAGCCAATCATTGGCGAGCTGTAGGAAGTCAGCTCAGCCGCATCTGTTATGATGACCCAGAAAATTGATTCTCGATCTCTATGTACAGGTTCTTCACCTACCCGAAGTCCTTGGATCCTATATTCAGCGAAGCTCGGTTCATAGTCCATTGAAATGAGTGATGTCTTCTTCGATCATACAATCAGTATTAATGCTATCGTCAAGCTACTGTACATGAGACTACACTCCAGATCATGTTACAAGTATATACAAACGAACATTCTCCCTCGTCCTGTTATTACGTACCATGGTTCTTTCATCACGAATGGGCAGCGATCCATCCTAGATAGCCGCCCCAATAATCGCACTCCCATCACTATCTCCCCTCTCCCCATACGGCCTCCCATTCCCAACCCGAACACTCTGCCTCCCCAACACCGCCCTACTAACCTCCGGCCTCGCCGTCTGCACCGCCCCAACCGTCGGAAACGGACTCACGCTCCTAAAGCTATCCTCCAACCACGTCGTGAACTTCGGCGGCCGATCAGGATGCTCAGGATCATACGTCAAAGTATTTTTCCTCACGAGATTCGACGGCCTCCCACTACTCGGACCATCACGAGACAGGGCGCTCATTCCTGTCGGGAGGCCGGGCGTGGTGACGAGCGTCGCGGATTGTGATTGCAACAGGCCGTCTTTGGAAGGAGACCACGTTTGGCGAGTTAGGCTGGCATCGCTGCTTCCGCTGCTGGCCATGAACGGCTCTGTGGTTCTCTGCCGATTTGCAGCGCGTTCGCGTTCTCCAGGGACCGGACCAACAGCCCATGTTTTCCTCGTGGCCAGTGGAGGAGGGTAGTCTATTTCGGCCATCTCGCCTACGCCACGCATATAGGCCTGCCTCTCCCTATCATTTGCACTCACTCGATCGTTTCCTCGAGGCCAATACCCGGTATCTCCTCTTCCCGCTGAGCGGTTTCGACCACTTCGTCGCTCCTCGCTGTTCACCCTGCTCCATTGAGTCCTGTTCATTGGGAGAGGAAATTCAGATAGACTAGGCCCGTCGCTCTCCTCGCTCTCGTGCCGTTTTCGGCGGATCTTGGATTTCAGCTCGTCTTGTCTCTGGATGCGTTTGTTGCGTCGGTATCGCACTATTAGGTAGAAAAGGAGTATTGTGATGAGAGAAGAGCCGAGGATGGAAAATGTTATGGCCAGCACGAATGTAGTCCTATTCATGGCCGTTATCCTGGATGCGGCGATCGCTGCGCTTGCTTGTGACTGGCACAGGTCAGTTTCTCATCGGAATCTCTGCGTAATCGGGAAACCTACTGCAACTGCGGAAATCGTCGCTTGTGCTTGAGCTATCGCATTCGTGGCCGTCGCTTGGACATATCAGAAAATTGATCTGGACAGAGACAAGATAGATACATACCCTGGGCACCACTAGCCAGTGCATTTGCCCCTGCGACGGCGGCACTCGCACTCGTTTGAACCGCTTGAAGAGCATTATTTGCAGATAGAATATTAGCGCTCGCACTCGATTGCGCGGCAACTACAGCTTGACTGGCACTCGCTTGTGCCGAAGCGATCGCTGAAGAAGCGCTCTGTGTTGCCAGCCTAGCAGACTGAGACTGAATCGATGCATTGTTAACAGCTGCTTGAAGCGATGCAGATGCTGTTGCAAGTGCTATAGAAGCCGATAGTCTTGCGCTCGCCAGAGCACTGTTCGCCGAATTGAGTGCTACCTGAAGAGAGGCGATTGACGCTGATGCCGCGGCAGAACCGGCAGGTAGCGACGCGGTGACAGGTGCTGGAAATGCTATCGAAGCTGTGATAGTCCCACTATTTGATATCGTCGTTACGGAGATCGTTGTGAGTAGAGAATTTGGTGGCGGCACAATGCCGATAGCTCCAGGTGAAGGAAGAGGAGACGGTCCTGCTATCTGGCCATTGAGTGAGGATATCGGGGTCGAGCTGGCCTGACGGACGGCAACGATCTGTCGTTTATCCTTCTTATTCTGTAGTGGAAGATTTGCGAGCCATTCTCGATGGTCCGAAATGAGTTTGTTGGTTCTAGAGACGATATTCCCGATCGCATCAGCCGGAAGGAGTATTGCTGGACCTGCCGAATGAACATATGGATTTGAATCTGGCCCATCTTCAGGTTCGTCAGGCAGAAGAGACATTATTTGTATGTTGTAAGACCTCCGGCATGATTTCTAACCACTGAACTCCAGATGACAAGTGGCCGAAGTCCTATCTCCAGAGACAATACATTGAACTTTTGAAAGACCCAAACTAAACTCCAGAGAAGACTAAAAGAGACAAGACGAAAACCCAGCGTCGGAATGGAAAAGAAAATATAATCCAAATACTTGTCGTGGGCCGGCCAACATAGGTTTGCAGAAGTTGCGAGGGGAAGGAAAATGAATACTTTCAAAGACCTCCTCGAGAAGGGTTTGCGAGATGTCTCGCGCCACAGCGTAATGTAGCAGGTTGAGGCTCAAGTTGCGCAAACGGCTCGGGAACCGGGGAGAAACAGGCCTATCAGGACAGATGACGTTGGAGGTTTGAGTTCGTGCATCCTTGATGCGACTCGCTCAGATGTAAATCACTGTCGCGTGGTGGACCCGATCTGGGAGGGAGGTGGTCAAAGAGTGATAGTTTCAAAACACACCTGATGCAAAGTTTGAGCCAAGTGACGTGATGCAAGATCCCGTCGATGGCCAGACATGCCATGGAACCACAAACAGAAAACATTCCATTTTGTACACATCTGAGATCATATGATCCGAACCTGACAGATTATGAAGTTTGAAGTCTAGAGGGGAGAGACGTTCTTGAGGTTGAAGAGGTTCAGATAAACTTTCGAACGCTAGACTTAGCGACACGTGATTGAATTCAAGGTTCCCCAGGCCTTGGCGGTTTGACAAAACTTGAAACTGGAGGCCAAGTTCTTGTAAAGTGTCATAATTAGATCATGGCAACAAATAGAAGACCGGAGAAGATGGCACGGTAATGGTATAGTATACTACTGTAAGCGACGGCAAGAGAAAGAAGAGAACGCGAGACACTGAAGTGGTATCATAACCACCCTCTTCTAACCACCCTCTTCTAACCACCACCACCTCCGCAACTCCCTCCTCCGCCGCCTCCACAGCCTGCTCCCCCGCAGCCTCCAACGCCTGCTCCTCCGCCATAGGCATATCCATATGCAGTCCCACCGCAGTTTCCTCCGCCGATACCAATACCGCATGTACCCAGCGCACAATTACCAGGTGTGCCGGCTCCGAAGGCTCCAACACAAGGATCTCCAGCATAGTAGATCCCGCCCATCGTTCCCACCGTCATGTATGGACCATACATGAGCATTGGATATCCCCATGGCCCATGATAATATTCGCTTCTTTCTGGCGCAGGCCGGCCTTTTGCCTTGGCCCGTTTACAAGCCTTTTTGTATGCCTCCTCCAGCTCTCTGTCGTGTTGTCTGCGCGCAACTCTGGTGATCATTGCACGTAGAGGATTATCAAGCATGGCCACGCTCGAGTGAGCGGATATGTGCGCTGCTCGATCGGGTGGGTGGTCTTTGGCTGCTCCGGTCTCGTGGAATCTGTTCAAGGCTTTCTCTTGCTTCGTTGCCCCGAATAGCTTTCCTGTATGCGTCTGCGCTCGAACAGCTAGAATTGTTATTAGAAGAGCGCGAAGAACATGAGACCCAGACTTCAAACTTACCCTCGCAGTACCAGCATGTACACTCAGAGTACAATTCACCGTACTCAGCTTCGTAGACCCTGCTTGTCCATTGGAAGTGTTTGGACACTGGATGATTATAATCAGTATTTATTCCATATTCGGTAAGATTAGAAGCTGATAAATGCGACTTACGAGTATCTTCCTCGATCTTGTCATCGTGATCGATGAACTTCTTGGCTTTGGACATGGTATAATCAAAATATGATTTCGGGGACAACTGGTGTGTATGCCAGGCAAGATCAACATCCAGTGTTGGAACTCCTACGCGCGATGGGAACGCGGATATGAGCTTCATGAACCGAGAATATTTGCCCAACACTCGGTCCATAGTTTCTCGAGCCGCAGGGCTATGAATCCAATCGATGGCATACATCTTGTCGACGAAGACTCCTTGCCGCACGACAGCGCCACCGAGCTCCAATGCGAAAATGGAGGGATTTGTCCAGTACCGAGACATCATCTTTCGCGTTGCGAAGCGTTCAAGCTTTTGGAGAACGCCACTTTCAAAGACACTTTTAGCATTCACGCCTTTGATGACAGCCTTGTCAGCAATTGCCTTCTCGATCAATTTCTTGACATCCTCCATGGTGGGCGCATCGGTGTTGATGAGTTCCAAGACAGGAGACCTGAGATGTAGACGGAAAAGGCGATTTGGGAAGGCGTTGAAAGTGACGTTTTGCTCTGCTACGCTGGCATCGATTGGAGCACCTGTTTCTGCAGACAAAATTGTGCCTCCAAAAGGCCAATCTTTCAGGATCACATTATCCACATCTCCCTTGAGTTTGCCCACATAGAGAAATTCATGATTGATAACGGCACCACATTTCTGGCAAGCATGTTCAAAACTTCGGTCTCCATATCCATAGCCACTCATCTCTTCTAATCTACCTTGCATTAGTAGCGTCACAAAGCAGGATGCGAATGACCACTTACTCGTGACGCGATACCTTTTCAGTGGAGCAACAGGTCGTCCACGGCACTTCCAGGGCCTGTGAGCATCTAGGACAGCTGAGAATTTTCGTCATAGAATCCATCCGATTATCCCATTCGTGGCCAGAAACAGCGAAATTCCTCCTTGCTTCTTCCGGTGGCGCGTAGCTAAATCTGACATCGATGGCTGAGTTGACAGCAGACCATGGCATACCGGTGGCCCATAAATCTTTCAGACCAAATCTTATACAGTCCTCAAGGTAAGACCGTGGATTGAGCATGAAGGAGTGCCAGACCATGAGAACATCTGCGGAAATTAGCCTCGCTCATATTTACCTCGACGGGCAGATCCTTACCAAGAGGTGGAAGCATTTCTGGTGTCCACTGTCTAGCTCTGCCATCGTTTGTAAATTCCGTGTAGTGTGCTGCACCCGAAGCTATGTCCTTGCCCTCCAACCGCGAACTTGGCTCCATATGACACAACACATGCAACCACCAGTCTTGAAAACGTTCTGCAGCCCTCGCGACGTATAATGCCCATCTCTTCTCCCGCATTTTCGCAAGTGAAGCGTCTCTATTTGTCGCCATCTCGCACTTCGCATCGTAGAGACCAAATATTCCATCTGTATATCCGACATCCTCTTTCAGTGCGTGGAATGAGGATAATAGTTTGAGGTGTGCGAGACATTGATCTGCTTCGGGGAAAGCTGGAGCGTTCTGGGCGATGGTGAGAGAGCTGAAGCCAGCATCCAATTCGCTGTCGAATTCGCCAGTTGCATTTTTCGTAGCTGAATAAGAGGGAGGGTTCGCTGGGCTCGCGTGTTGATCGTAGGAAGGCGGAGGAGCGCCTTGGCCGTTCGATATCAAACCCGAATACTCGGGCAGCGCAGGGTCAACAGGTTGGTATGTATCGGTCCCAACCTTGCTGCTACCCTTCAGCGAAAACTTGTCGAGGAAAGACATTGCGAATAGACTCGCGCGGGGTACTGGCAGATGTGCGACAATCGACGCGCAAGATCACTTCAACAACTGAGAGACAATTGATTTGCAGTGCTCGAGGAGACAGCTGCTACGAAGAGGACGCCGCCCTGATATATTCATATCCTCCCTCCCAACAGCTGTGCTGCTGCTCTCCAATCCCCGCCATCGGTAAGCATGGGGTGAGGGGCTGAGGTCTGCCACATTCTGCACAAGAGCGGTTCAGGACGGGACAGCTGCGAATCTGGGCTGTAGCGCACACGTAACGCGCTAGAAGTCAAATAGAAGGCTTGAAAGGGTAAAATACGGTTCCAGCATTGTGGCTTGCTGTCAGATGATAGTACAGAACCAATTAGGTGCTCTTTTATGTCGATGCCTCTTGGATGGGGCGCAGAGTTGGTGAAGCTTGTACAGTACTTTCTATCACAGCCCATCAAGATAAGACTAGCCTCGGCCAGCGGCTCGATTACCCAAGAAAGGACAAGCGCATGTTTATTGCGACCACCAATGCGGTGTCATGTAGCCGAGAATACAGCCTCGTTGTTGCTTGCATTCTCACATAGTTGCTTGAGGCATTTCTCAATGATCATCCAACATTCTTTTCTGTGCGTTATTTGATCAGAATACATCATCAGACACGTATCGGACAATCTTTGTTGTGGTGGGCTACGCAAGCTGCCAAGCTACTTGGGCCCGACAAGACCCTGAATCACTATCTGGATAATTGAGGCTGTAGATGTGCAATCCCAAGAGATGCACTGTGCCCCCGGATAAAATCCATTCTATCGAGATACGCCAGTGGCAATTGCAGATATACGCCCTACTCGGCGGCAACATCAAAGACAAAGTCCAGGACGAGATCGAGCGTCGTCACCAATCACGGCCAAGGATTACTCGATCTCTGCATGCTACACTCTTTTGCGGAAACAGGAAATTTCGCAAGAGGATCTCTAAGGTCCAGAGGTCTTGTTCCCCTGCTCGGTCTTGGAGACAGATTTCTGCTGGGTAATCAATTAGTTGTTCCACGTGACTGTCTCCCACAGCAAGAATGAGCATTGAGCTGGTTGGGTTCTGAAAGCATCGATCGGAAGCATCTGAAGGCTTTCCGATCTGGAATTCGCCAGCTCGACCCAGATACAAAAGAATGTAGCCCGATTTGAGAGAGCCAATCAAACACAACATATTTTGAGATTGATCTGCCAACACCATCTATTACCATGAGGCTGCTCAATACAAGTACATTCAGACTAGAGTCATTCTTTGGTCGTGAACTACCAATCTATGCGATTCTATCACATACATGGGGTGATGATGAGGTCACGCTCCAGGACATGGCAAATCCTGAAGAGTCAGGGCCGAAGTCTGGGTATACAAAGCTGCGAGGCTGCTGCCGGAAGGCTGCTGAAGATGGTTATGAGTACGTCTGGATTGACACCTGCTGGTAAGTGCTGTCTTATCCTGCGTTCCTGTATTATGGCCGTAAGTCCAAAGCTGGGGTTAACCAGTGCAGCATCGATAAAAGTAGCAGTGCTGAGCTTTCAGAAGCTATTAATTCTATGTACATGTGGTACAAGAATTCCGATGTCTGCTATGCATACCTCCCTGACGTCCAAGCTCCGTCTGAACCCGAATATTCTCTGAAGAATGAGCTACCAGCCTTGACGAAGGCGTTTAAGAGCAGTCGATGGTTTACCCGCGGGTGGACATTGCAAGAACTCATCGCTCCCAGGGCGGTCGAATTCTATACTGCTGGCTGGGAAGAGATTGGTACGAAACAAAGCTTAGGCAAAGAGATCGCTGAGATCACAGGAATCGACGTCCGAGTGCTCCGAGGACGTGACCCTTCCGAGTACCATGTCGCCGAGAGGATGTCTTGGGCTGCCTCCCGAACAACAACAAGAATCGAGGACATGTCTTATTGTCTTTTGGGCGTTTTCAAAATACACATGCCTCTACTATACGGAGAGGGTAATCGCGCCTTCATTCGCCTTCAGGAGGAGATTTTAAGAACAACTTACGACTACACTATTCTTGCCCGTGGGTTCCACCAATCTCTGGAAGGCTTAGGGAGTGTGTGGACGCAATCAATCCCGTTGACCCAGAACTATCCACTAGCCACGGATATCTCGCCATTTTCGGTGGTCGATCGTTCCGAGGAAGGAAGATACCACAATCTCATCAAGGACAACGACACTTCGGCTTCAACTGAGAATAAGCAGCAAACTGTCACTGGCGGCTCAGCACAATTTCCTCTCTTGCTTACTGCCAAGGGACTTTACATCACTTTGCCCATGCGGAAGGTCTCCCCGACTTTGTCGCTGGCTTATCTACACTGTAAGCTGCGACAACCGGACAAGACAGATAAGATAATATGTATGGCACTTACAGAATTATCACCTGGCCGGTACCAAAGATCGGGTACTGGTCCGGCTTTTCAACAGCACTACCAATTCATGCCCGAGCATGCTCTTTCGTCTTTCGAGATCAGCACGTTCTACATCAAACAAGAGTATACTTCGACGCAGCCAAGATCTAAGACTCTTGGTCCTGGCATTCCAAAGATGAGAATTGAGGTAGAAGCGCCAATAGAGTGTAAAATGTTCGACAGTGAGGCATTATCTAAGGGTGAGATGGTCTGTCCACTAGAAAACATTCACCCTATCCCACGTGTTCATTACCCCGAAATACTTTGCGTATTGGGGAAAGATGGGGAAAATGATAGCTTTTTGGTAAAAGTTGGTCATACGGGCGATTGGCCTTCCGATGGACACTGGTGGTGCCACTGTTTTACGGCACCAGAGGTTCAGGCGTGGGAAACTTGGGGATCTCACCTGGGACCTACGGGCTTGGAAGCGAGCTCAGTGTCACACAGGTGGACTTATTTTCCTGGCTTCGTCCCGGAAAGCCCTACAGATCGTATACGGAAAGCTCTGCGGACAGGTTTCGGCACCGTCTCGGTATCGATCAGAGAATATCCCCCTGTACCTGACCGCAACATGGAAAGGACAGTGGTTGTTAAGATTCGCGTTATACAGCAACGACAGATATACCCCCAGAGCTAGAACTCCAGAAAACCTTCTCGACGTCTTCCGATAATAGTCCTACGGCGGGTCGAAGACTGAAAGTAAACACCACACTAGTTGATTAAGCGAACCCGAGCATCCGTGACGTCAAGACTCCTCGCTCCCTCTCTTCCCTCACTAAATCAACTAGTATGGACACATACAAATCTGTCCCTCAAAATATCCAATTCGCAATTCTAACAGCGCAATAAATAATCCCAAAACACGATCCTACTCAAAGTCTCAACTCCTGGGACTCATCACTTCAAACCAACCCAAAATCAAACACTCACGTAATTGCTCAACATACAAGCGTCACGATGGTCAAAGACAACGAAACAGTAATCGAGTGCGTACTTCTTACTCCTCATATGATATTTTCACCCACCAAACGCCCAACATGAAACTGACCCTGCCTTCCCCATTATCTCGGCTCCTGGTCTCCCCACCCGGAAATAAACCCCCATCATCATTCCTATCATCACATCATCTCGCGCCTCACATCATTCCCTCTCTGAGTCATGAGCTAACAAATATCATCGAACAGGGAGTTCAACGAACTCGTCAACATGTCCTCCTCCGAGCTCGAGGCCTGGCTCAAAGAAGAGCAATCCACCAGTTCAGGGTGGAGTAAAGATGATGGGAGTGGAGAGACGATTGGACATGACAGGTATGTTTACTCTCTCAAACCAAGCACTGGAAAGCTGTTCGAGAATAGTTTTAATTTTGACTTTGAGCAGTGGGAGAAAAATTGTCGAAATTCTGAAGAAGAATCCGCAGAAAGATCCAGAATCTTACGATGAAGGTACATATTCCCCCCTTCCCCCTTCTCCCTCTTTCGACCCTTGCTACTTTTATACATTTCCATCCTCGTCTCCTATCCTCCCCCACTCAAAGAATGAAGAATATAAAATCCTGTTTTGACCGAATGTCTGACTGACTGGTGAAAGATGATATCGACCACATGCGTCGCGTAGTAGCATACTGCAAACGCCACCTCGCGCAGGAGGAGAAAGCAAAGCAGAATACGGACAGTAAGAGTTACAAGAGCTTGAAGAATTGGGGACATGATGCTTTGAAGAACTGAATTGTTGTTGAGTCAAGTCGAAGAGAGGGGATCTTAACGGGACTTCGAGATGCAGAGATAGAGAACTAATATGGGAATCAAACAAGCGACCCTTTTTTTTACTTCTGCGTGTGAACATTCCTATTTTCTGGAGAGGCCTGTATCCACATTTCTTGGTACCTGTAGATCAAGGTAGGGGAGGTTGAAGGAAACATCTAGCGTGGCTGACATGACGCGACCTGATTTGACTGGACCCAAACACCACCTTAACGCCTTGCACTACCGAAAGACATATGAGATCTAACACGCCCGTGCGCTCAATTGTCCTTCTCAGCAGCTTTGATCTCCTCAACCTTAACCACCTCTACCTTCTTCGTCTCCGCCTCGAAAGCCTCCGCCATAGCCGCCTCCGCCTCGTCATCATCAAAATCCTCATCCCCACCCGCCGCCTGCTTCACAGGCTTAACAACCTCCTGGACCTTAACAACCTCCCTCTCCTCCACCACAGCCTTCGCGCCCTGTAGCAGACTCTTCCCCCCCAAACTCCAATCCACACACCCCTCAGCCCCATACCTCTCCTCCAACCACTCATTCGTCTTCTTAAAGTGCCCACAATCAAACCACCCCCTGCTCGCACTCAACGGACTAGGATGCACACTCATCAACACAAGATGCCTCTTCCTATCCACCTTCCCCACCCTCTTCCCGGCGGGCGTTCCCCATGCCAAAAACACCACTCCCTTCGTCCTCTTCGCAGCCACCAGATCAATAACCTTCTGTGTGAACTTCTCCCAGCCGCGATTCGAGTGCGAGTTGGCTTCGTGTGCGCGCACGGTCAGGCAGGTGTTGAGGAGCAGGACGCCGCGCTGAGCCCAGGGGGTGAGGAGACCACTGTTGTTGGGGGGAGGCGTGAAGGTTGGGTAGTCGCGCGCGAGGGCTTTGTAGATGTTTTTGAGGGAGGGAGGGGCGGGCGTGGGAGATTGGACGGAGAAGGAGAGGCCGTGGGCTTGGTTGTCGTTGTGGTAGGGGTCTTGGCCGAGGATTACGGCTTTGACTGTGTTGAAGGGGGTGTGACGGGACCTGTTGGGACACGCTTGTGGTTAGCCATTTGCTAGAAGTGTAGAATTGGAGTTGCTGGGTGTTGAGTGCTGCGAAGGAAAATGGGGAAATGGGGGGTTAGGGAAGGGCACACGAACCAAGAATAGATATCCTCCTCCTTTGGAAAGATCTTCTTCCCACTCTGCCTCTCCCTCTTAAGGAACCTCTTCAGGTCCAAAAACCCCGTACTCGTAACCTCATCCTTCAATTCCTTCAGCCAACTCTCATGCAACGTATCAATCTCCAGCTGCAATAAGTCCTTCTGCTCGGCTGTCAAGCCCTTGATCCATTTATCCTTGTCGAAGTTGACGGTTGGAGCATTTGTGGAGGTATTGCCGTTTACAGATGATAGAGGACCACTGTTGGGCTTGGGAACCACTTTTGGAGCACCGAAGAATGAGGTTATACTGCCGTTCGCTTTTGGCTTTTTGGCGTCTGAGGTCGGGATATCTGTGGCTTTACGTTTCAAAGACATGGTGAAGGTGCGGATTGTAGACTGGTATTGGTAGCGGAAATGATGATGCAATTGACTTCCGAGGAAGAGATGAGGCCAGATTGCGAGTATGGGCAGTTTGAAGGTGGTTGAAGCCGTGGTGTTGAAGTGAGATCGAGTTCAATTTAGTGCGGAGAAGAAGTGATGGCTGATCTTGAAGTAGATAGTGGCATGAAGTGGAGGTTGGTACATACAGGCGAGAAAAAGGAGTGGAGCGTGCGAGCTGAGCTGAGGTAAGGACGGCGCGTTTAAGATAACGCGCAGACGCGTAAAGAGCTTCGCGAGGTCAGAGGTCCGAGCAATTCTCGTGATCAACCAATGAAAGAGGAGGATTGAGGCTAGGGGAGATGAAAGATCTTTTGACTTCGTAAAGTAGTTGTAGTGCAACACTAATCAGTTTGATCGAATAGATAGAGATGGCTGCCCATGCAGAAGGGGAAGCACACAAGTTGATGAGCTGCAAGCAGCCAATAATCAATGCAGATGCTCTACTAGGTATTATGATTGAGGTCTATTTACTATACAAGACAGCACACCCGCTATTAAACGCCCAATTCGCTATGCTCGAAATGCATTGAAGCTTCCCCGATCCGTTCTTTTCGTACTCCTTCAAAGCAGAACCCAGGTTAGGAGTGGTATCATATTTTACACAGCCGTTTTCTTCTTCTCAGCCCTCTCATTCACACTTCTGAAAGCTCGCTTTCCAACTTCATAACAACTGATCATGATTGCACATGATGGTGCGATCTTCAGCGTTCGAGGGATCCATCCTCGCCATAACCCTGCCAGTCCTTCTTCTCGGAATATATGCCAGAGAAATCGTGGCATTGATCGTTCCTCCGGTGCCAATGCCTTTTCAGCTCCTGCCATTTGCCCTGGTTCGAAAACCTGTCTCCTCGTCTTGCCGACATCGAATGGCATAGTTAGAATCGATGCGACTGCTCCTGAGGAAGCACCTGCAATGAAACTGTCCAGGAATGTGTTGTAGTGGTTCTCTCGACTTTGAGACCTGCTTCTTGCTCGCACCCTCGATCCATCTACTGCAAGAGACCGTCCCCGTCCCTTCTCTCTTGCTTCCGTTAGCAGTCCTCGGATGCTCTCGTACCCTAGCCAGTATATCCCTGAGAATGGTACATCTCTCCACATTGTCAATGTTAACCCTCTCCACAAAGATGTATATCCATGCGCAGCAATCATCTCTCCCATCCCTTGCACAGTCTCTGCAAAGTGTGCTCCTCCTGTTGACCGGCTTGCCTGTAATCTTGTCCTAAACATCTCAATCGGCCCAACAGCTGTCGCGGCAACTATTCTTGCTGTAGCTCCAGAAATGAGGGGCGCATATGTATCTGAGCAATATCGGTTGATAGGACTGCGGTTATTGAATCGTAGCCAGTCGTAACCTGTAAAGTATATGATGTTTGCCGGTACCGTCATTACCAGAGTTGGAGACAATCCCCGCCACAAAGAGCTCACTCCTTCATTCCGTGCAATCTTCCGTAGTCCGTCGAATGTGGAATTGTAAGATCGCTTTTGTGTTTCTTCGACCGCACATTCTGCTCCGATCGCTCCAATCCGTGGTGCCGCCATGCATACTTCGACATTGTTTGTCGCAAAGAAAACCTCCCTGCAACATGCTGTTACCCCCAGGTTCGGAGGAAGTGTACTGAATGATTGTGGCGAGGATGCAGCGAGTTTCGATATTGTGGTAAGAGGGGATGGAGTGGTAGGTTGTGATTGTAATCGAACTCGAACAACATCCAGAGGTGTTACTGCACATCTGTTAGCGTTATCTCCAACCAAAATTCCGTCGAAGCTCACCCAACAATGAAGTCAACAAACTCCCAGACATTGCCGATATCATCTTCTGCCCCGCCGTGATACCGATATCGATATCCTCATTGTCGCCAGACATGGCTATTGTTGAGGATTCTCCTGGAATTGGATTGTCTCCATGTATTCTATCATGTCCTTGGCCTCCAAAACTGTCCCTGTGAAAGCTTGTGGCGAGCTCGTCGTCGGAATGCGAAAGAGTATCCCAGGACCCAGACATCGACGGTCGAATTCCTTAAACAGAGCCGAGAAAGAACTGCCGTCTTGAAGGTGCAGATACGATCGAGGTCGTCGTCGTGAGCCTTGTTGCCGTCGTCCGCGGAGGATGTTGAACCTGATTCTAGAAGAATCAAAGTTAAAGTCGATGATGCCGGCAACAATTCCACAGATCGGAGCCGACTGGCTAGGAGCTTGGGCAAAAAAAGCTTAGACAAAGGAAATTAGCGGGACTCGGCCGCTGAGCCGGCGATGACGGCGTTGATAAGGGACGGGCCTCGGACATAAGACTGATAATGAATATGGACGTGTATGACCCTCTTTTGGGAATAACAACTCCAAGCTCCAAGCACTCATCAATGATCGCATCTCCAAACCTACGTTCCTAGATTGTACATCAACTAGAATGGAAGATACAAACCCAGAATTAGAGCAGTTTCGCCAACAGTGGCGAGCTGAAGTTTCCGCAAGAACACAGACCGATGGCAGTAGAGATATCAAGTCAACAAAGACAACCCGCAGACCGCCTCCTATCACCAGCCTTGGATCTAGCAGAGGAGTCAAGCCTGCGCATGAAAATGAAGAGGAAGAACCTCCAACATTTCACTCTCTAGATGGACCTCGAGAAGACGCAGGATACGGGGAAAGCTCCGAGGCAGTGGCAAAGGAGCCAGAATCTGCCTTGGAACACTATGAGCAAGCGGTAGAGCGAGAAACTACAGGCAAACTTGGAGAGAGTCTGAGTCTCTACCGCAAAGCCTTTCGTGTAAGCTCCTTTTCCCACTATGCGTCGAGAAACACTGATCAAGATAGATGGATGATCGAGTTGATCAAAAGTACAAAAGCAAACATTTCCCACCGTCGTACTTTGCCTCGAAACCTTCCAATACGAACCCATCAAGTGCCTCTGTTACAGTTCCGAATACTGCCCACCACTCCCTAGACGGGCCCCCACAAACTATAAAGCAACTCATTGGGGCTTTCTCGGGTCTCTCTATCGAACCTGCTCCTCCAGCGATTGAAGGCACACCTGCCCCTCCGTGTCCCATTGCAACCCTTCCAGAGGAGATTCTCGTACACATATTTACAGATGTTGCAATCTTGGACGTGGCGTCGTTTGCCAGACTTGCACAGGTTTGCAAGCGGATGGCATATCTGGTGGCCACGGAAGAGCAAGTCTGGAAGCGGGTTTGTTTAGGTTCCGAAGTTGGATTCGGAGCTATGCATTACCAGTGGCAACGAGAAGTCCTCGGCGGCCCATTGAAAGAAGAAGAACCAGACTCTGAAGACTCGGATGAAGAAGTCGTGCCACCCTTGGACAATTTGGCAATCACAGAATTATTGCACAGCAGCGCATACGCATCTTCGTGGCACCAGATGTTCCGAACCAGACCAAGAGTCCGGTTCAATGGCTGCTATATCAGTACAGTCAACTACCAGAGAGCAGGTCAAGCTTCCCAATCTCAGGTAACATGGCACAGCCCAGTACACATCGTTACTTACTATCGATACCTGCGATTTTTCCGAGATGGAACAGTGATCAGTCTCCTCACAACAAGTGAGCCAGCCGAAGTAGTCCATCATCTTACCAAGGAACTGCAAGAAGCCCATCGAGGCGGTGCTGCCCCTCACCTACCCTCAATAGTCATGCAACATGCTTTACGAGGACGATGGCGTCTCTCCACCACAACCGATAACCCCGAAGTCGACATCAAAGATGCCGAGGGCGACGTGTTCATCGAGACAGAAGGAGTAAGCTCCAAGTACATGTACCGCATGAAACTCTCACTACGCTCTGCCGGCAAGGGCGCCAGGAACAACAAACTTGTCTGGCAAGGTTTCTGGAATTACAACCTTCTCACAGATGACTCTGGTGAGTTCACTCTGAGGAACGACAAAGCTTTCTTCTGGAGTCGTGTGAGGAGCTATGGTGACGGAGCATGAGGCGTTGATGCCTGCAAATGTCAATAAAGCCGTCAACCGAACTCGGCCATCAATGAAACATGTTTGCTCAAGTCATTATACTTGAGACCAGATGCGAAGCTGGATTCCTGGGCGGAATGGTCAAGTTGTAGCCAAGCCAGGGGCTCGCGCAGTCCAAGATTATGGTCTAGCGCTGGTTTGCGCTAGTGGGGTAGGTTCGTCGGACAGTTTCTTATGGTCTGCTCAGCTTTCTCTGTTCAAACATTATTCATGGCATGAGCCTGGCCAGTAGCTGGCTGTCGTGTAGCGATCATGGCTCGCCACAAGTCAAGTAAGATCATCACCGCGCTGCACAAGAACCCAGCTGCAAAGGTCAGCGAGTCCTCACCATGAACTCGTGCAACTGCAGCCGACCAGTCTCAGAGAATGAGAAAGGTCTCCCCAGTCATGTCAATATACTGGCAGCTGTCGCCCACCTCTAAACTTCCCCCCTCCTCACAAGAGATTTCCAGACGAGTCAGTTCGGATCTTTTGGACGACTTGACATGCGTACTCCATGACGACTACTCCTCAAATCCTGCGGCGATAACTACTTATCGAGTGATAAGTGGTCGTCGTCGAGATAGACGAACCTTCAAGCCCTTTAACCCACAATTGACATGAAGGCATCTCCCGGTCGGAGAGTAAACTCAACTCTCGGGATGTTTCTTATTTCTTCCTTCGGCGTGGAGATGTTTCTTCCACTTTACTGGCGGGACCTCGTAGGACCTATCCACTTGAAAGAGAAGCCAGCTGATGCTTAAACTTGATCTTATGAAATAAAATTGCCCAGGAACTATGATTATGCATTCGGGTTTTGACAGAAAGAGCCCGCAGCAGGAATTACTCTAAAAATGCCGTACCTGGGCACTTGTTTTTCTCCTTTCATTTCACATTTCAGGAACTCAAGGAGTCGCAAATCACCAAATCCTTTGCGAAGCGTTTCTTCTTCCCCTGCTGTACTCACTCCGCCCCCAACCTGCCCTGCACGCTCACATCATAATGAAAATACCTTACACATACTTGATCTCATGTCACATCATCTGTCTCTCTGATCTCAGCGCCTGGCTCGAACGAACCAAGATCCTCGAGTAGATAGTGCTCCGTGCCATGCTCGCCAAACTTCCACGCCAGTGTCTGAGGTTTTCGACGATGAAACATCCGCCTCCGCCGTCCAACCACAACCATACCCGTCCTCTTCTAGCCCAATTCTTGACGAGCTTATTCGTCGACGATTCAACATCCTCGTTAAACTTTCCTAGTAGGGTTCTCTCCCACGCCATCTGAACGCTTTCTGCTGTCGTATGTTCGCCATCCGGGCCGAGCTTGACTTTCGTTTCAACTCCCTCGACTGTCCCTCCGCCCAATCAAATCACGAATTGCGTCACCGCGCCTCCTCATTCGTCATTTATTCGTGCTTCCCATGGATGGGGAAGGCGAGACGCGAACTCGGGGGCAGCAAGATAGCGGAACAGGGGAGTCGTAGATCCTACGCCATGATGCACTGCCTACTGCTCTAGTATGAGACTATGAGTACGGATAGTCGGCCTCGGCCTGGTGGGCGGACGTTCTAGAAACAGATATAAGGTCTACGGCTCCCTGGTTGAGTTTGAGATACTGAGGTATTGAGTTGGACACGACACGATATCTTCGCCACGTTCGATCTTTTGAGTTCTTTGGTGTCGCTTTATACTTCGGAATTTCAACTTTTCAGTTGAACTGAACTTAGCTTATAAGTCAACTGGGGAGCTATCGGCTAGGAAGACATCTGCTTCTTCAATCGAGTCAAGCTGGGATAAGCTTTGGGTTCAGTGACGGGAGGCGACTGAGAACGGGAGGAGACTTTACTTCGGGATCATATGATGGATGCGATGGTTTAGACAAGAGTCACCTATCGGCACCACTTGCTCAGCTTCACATCATCAGCTCGATATTTCCCAAGCGAGCCGATCTCAGGGCTTTGCCCATCTCGGTCCTTAAAGATAGATCCTCTGGTCTCGAAATCTTCCTCGAGCTTGGATATCTATCGACCAAAATGGACAGACCATTATTCTCGATATTATTTGTAGCTGGAATCCTTACATCGACTATCACAGCAGCATGTTCACCACCCAACATCCGCCTCGCAGTCGGCGACGCCAGATTCTCAGTCCCTCTATTCAAAGACTGCAATTTCGGGGATCCAGCAGCTGTAACACCAGATAGTGCGTCTCCTCCTCCCCCTCCCTCCCCTTCCTTCAAACCATCTTCCTCCCATCCCCCATAAACCATACCAACTAACCTCCTCCCCCCTCCAGACAACCCCTCCGCCCCCTCCACAGCAACCACCGCCTCCGCCGACTACACGCAATACGTTGACTCCTCCGGCGCCCCCCTCGACTCCGCCAGCAAAAAGAAACTCCTCGCCTTCTTTGGGCAGGCTGTGAAATTGGATGTGTTGCTTGAGCAAACGATCTGTACTATCACCGATACGGAGAATGGGATTTTGGTTGTGGAGGATGGGGAGGCGAATGGGGGTGGGCAGGAGGAACTTGGTGGGGAGGTGGATGTGGGGAGTTATAGGTGTATTATTGATCTTTGATGAAGCTTGACGAGAGAGTGGATTTTGGTTTGATATTTTGAGCAATGGATGAGATTTGGCAGGAAGGAAAGTGGTAGTGGTATTACACTGGTGGTACATCCCATCGCGGCAAGCACGGAGGTGATCGATCCTACACACCAGGTAGTGGCCGGTATTAGACGAGGAGATTCTTGAGCTTTGGAGCTCGGATCTTGTCTCGAGACTTGGGTCTGTATCTGGCTTGAGAATGCCTTTGGACTCGGACTGGAGAGGATGAGGCTGGCCCAGGCAGTTGGAACCCAACCACATCTCTGGCGGATCATTGCGTCAAGATTTGAGAGCACGCTTCACAAGCAAAGATTCATGGAGGTGGAGTCCATGGAAGCATGGCAGGGAGTAGTCCACCATCCTCGCGACGCGAGGTTGGACTTAGACTCATGGGGAAAGACATTCATGAGGTTGGAAGCTAAAGTTAGGAAAGAGAAGTTGTACGCTTCGTGTGTTTCTGTAGTATATGTTATACCCAAATTTACATTTTGCATTGGTCGCAGGAGTTTCTCTCGGCTTTGGCTTCTTAATTCTCCTTGCTTTTCAAGGGGTGCTTGGTTATACATTTAGAACAGTGTATATAATTATAGAAGTTCCAGGCTCATATTTTCATTGCTTCTCTTGTCTTGCAACTCATCCTTGACATTTTGGCCTGCTTCGGGTCTTGGACGTCCTTCTGCCTTGGGCGGAATTCCGGGGGTATCGAGAAAGAAGCTTAGCTAGGGGCTGGATGGAACTCTGGAGCCAATTTGGTTCAACGAAAACAATAGTTCACATCCCGGAAGAATTGGAATGAGCTTCGCACCACTACAGAGGACTTCCCTCGTTGCATTAAACTTTATTGGAGTTAAGAGTGGTAGCTTTCTACGCAGTCAGTATTCAGAAGTCTCGACATAATGTATGTTATTCTTCGAGTGAACTCAGGGTGCGCAGGGGATATGCCTACGATTTCAGCTACGCAACAGCAAGCCATTCTGGGACATCGATCCCTTGATTAGATCAAACATATCTACGCACTTACGCACGCAGTCTGCGGAAGTCGTTATGTCGAAAAGGAATAGCTCTTCTAATAATTATACGCGCGTCGATATGCTCGCCCTAGTTTAATCAATTGACTCAATTTATCTGACGTTTACATCGACATATGTACTGCTTTTCATTCGTAGTATTTCTTTTCTTTTAAATAGCTGGTTTTCAAGAGCCAAAAACGAGCTAAAATGTTGAAGTGTCACAGTTCCTGTGCTAATTGTGAGCCATATATACAGTATAACGTGTGACGAGAACCTTATAAGTAGATTCAATAATGTGTATATTGTATCTGCATGAGAGGTAGACTGTTCACGTTACGGAGGAGGAGGAGGGGCAAGGGAATGGACTGGAGATGAAAGGGGAGAAGGGAGGAAAGAGGAAGGGGAAATGGGGTCATGAGAAACGAACCTGATCATTGTTTAGTGGTCGCTTGATATTTAATCGTTTAGCAACGAGGGTGTGATGGGAAAACGTGGGAGGTATTTTGATGATGGTGTATTGGTAAATGTCAGATGTTGCTTTCTCATAGATAAAGCGTGAATACGAGGAGGGTTTCAATCTATTCTGAGGTACTTGAAGCGGTCTGAGATAGTTGATTAGTTGAGTTCTGGTATGTCTTGGAGTTCAGAGTGACTGACGCTATGACGTTGCATTCTGGTGCTTACATATTTCTGTGATCTTCCAGTAGAAAGACAGTTGACAGTGGGCATAAAAAACATCTATACTACTTCCAGTAATACCCTTGTCAATTAAGAACTCAAAGATTCGGTCTTCCGGACCATGTTTTCTGATGTCGTTTATCAATGGATAGCAAAGACCGCATCATATCCTGGACGCAAATCCTCGCACAATTTGAGTCTCCCCCACTCGGCCATGCAAAAATCCCCAGCTGAGACAAAATCAACCAATTGGACATCAAGACTCATTTGTATTCTCGTTGTTCCTTCCTCCTCTCCCGTTCGGCCTCCTACTACAGAACCCAGACCCTGCCGCACCTTCTCCACTTTCGTCTGCCGTTCTGGACGTCCCAATAAAGAAATCAAAGCCCGTTTGTCCATATCTTTGTCTTTGTCCTTTCCACATGGTCGCACGACATACAATCCAGTAGAGCCTTTTAAATGACAAAGCAAATCACCTTCGCGTGCTCGACTGTTTACCCTGGCTACTCCGCCTTCCTCAGAGATAGCAATGCATTTACTGCGCCTTTCTATATGGTATATATTCTGCAAAGTTCGGAGTAGGAACTTTGCAATTTTGGGGCGTAAGAGGATTTCGCTATCTTCCGAATCGCTCGTATTTGCTCCTTGAGAAGTTTTATAAAGATTTGTTATGAGCTGGCCAAAATTTCTCGTCTCTTCTGTATCCTCTGGATCGCGAGGCCTATAAACCCGAAAAGTATCAATATCATCGATCTGATATGCAATTTTCTTGTTTTTCTCGACCCACAAATGAACATTGAAATTGGCGCAGATCTCTCGGATGACTGTACAAACAGCATGTACAATAGGCTGGGATTCTTTTTGAACGGCCCACGACAATGCACTCTGACGAATTGTAGCTCCTTCGGGTGGTCTACTGTGGTTAATTTTCAGGTTTTTTGGGCGCGGAAGAACTGTTCTGATCGACCCAAGATATGTTCCTCGAGCCACGAGGACATGAGGGGTGGCGAACATCTTGCTCAAATCAGACACATGACCGTGGAGGTATTCAGGACTCATAAGACTGAATTTATGAGAAGTTTTATTCTTCATCGACACGGTCCAATCAGGTACCCAAGATGGGAGACCTATCCTCCTGTCTTCAGGCTGCACCGTCCCCACCTCTGCAAGCGGCAATAGCTCGCCCGTGTCGAGAATAATCTGTCGCGCAACGGCTTCCAAAAGTTCATTCAGCGTCCGGCTGTAGTCTATGGAGATTGAAGACCTGATTATACTCTCGTGGGTTGGAGGACAGAGCCCAAGATGACCAAATATTATATCTCGAGGGTCAGAAACGCCTGCACCTCTTCGTTGGCGGAGGATAGTATAGAGGTATTCACTTGGGGATGAGGACGTCTGAAGAGGATTCCAATAGCCAACTTTGATAGCGACCAGGTCTGTGATGGGCTGTATATCTGCTGGATCGGTGCAGTGTTCATGTATGTGCTGGGAGAATATTTCCCATGGTACGCGGGCGGTGCCTTTTTGTACCCATGTGTTCTTCGAAAGGACAAGTTCTTGGAGGGTCCAGACGCGCGTGAACCACGGATGGCTCAGGATGTGTTTGCTTAGAACTTCGCGGTGTTCTGGGGTAGCTGCGAATTCCCGCGCGCTGCTGGCGATGCTGGAGATGGACTCCATCACCTCGTTACACGAGGCGCATGATGGCCCGAGGAAGATGATTGTACGATGTGCTGTCTTGTAGATTGAACCCATCATCGAGACCTGTGTGTTGCGTTCTGCTACGANATCTTGGTTGATGCAGATGCCATCTGCCCAAAAATATGATGCGTGATGGGTGTGTCGAATATGGCGAAGAGCACAATGAAGGGAAGCTGTGATTGCCAATCGTCTTCCCTCCACGAAGATTGTGCGCACGTCTGTGGCATCTCCCCAGACGTATGAGAGTGCCGTATAGTGGCCAGCGACGCCGTCTTGGAAGTCATCGAGGCGCTGGTATTGGAGGCTGCAGTGAAGGTCGGCCTCGATATCCAGGGATGGCAGAAGTTTGATCACTCTGATCGTGCCCGGCTCTGTAATCGAAGTGTACTCATAGACGTCTCCGACACTGTCCTGTAGCTGCAAGGCCATGTTGACAATTGGGTTGTAGCCTAGCCGTCAACAAATATTGGTGCTAGGCCGAATCAACGCCTTTTCAAACCCTAGACAACTCTAGGTTTCGGGAAAGCCAATGACAAGAAGCTGCTTGCTTAGCAGCCATTTCACAATGGGAAACGCTGTTCAGTTGTGCCAAACAAGCATGACAGCGGGATGCTAAAAGTAACGCAAAAGCAAGAGTACGAAAGGGAATTGAGAAATCTGCAGCCTTGCCGCAGTGTCTCGGGTCGTGGTTGACTTTGATTGGGGGTGTCGCGAAATCAGCTGATGACCCCGGAAAGATGAATAGCCTCAATTCGAGACATCTTTCTTCAGGCGAGGACTACACCTTCTCACCGAGAATACTCTTCAGGAGTCAAAAGATACAGGAAGACATGATGGAAACGTTTAAACAGCACCAAGCATACTACACGGATCATCGGAATGCTCGGGATCACCTGATCCGTTCTAAGGGTCCAATTCAATGTCTTGACAGCCAATGGTGAAGCTGAAGACATAGTGTAGATGCGATCCGGATTTCCAAAAGGATGGTGATGTTCCTGGTTTATGTAGATGTGTGCATGAAAAACGCCATGGATGATCAAGCCATGAATAACTCTGTAACGCCGTGTGAAGCGAATGTTGCTTTTTATGAGGTCGAGATAATAATAGAAAATAGCTGAACAAGTAGACAAAAATTATCAACAATTCGCAAAGAAACAGGATGTCAGAGGCGAAGGATCGACTGGCTTGCAGGTGGCAAACAATGAACGAATTGATGAAGTGATGAAGTGATGGAATGATGATGTGTTGGCAGGATGAGGTGGTGAACTGTTCAATGCCCGCCTCGCTGGACCAAAGAGAAGCCGATATTCTATCGATTCAGGGGTTCGCGTAGAATTTAGACAACCGACCACCCTCCTGGCAATGTTAATACCGCCCACAATAAGACGAAGAGAACCTTTGTAGCACCAATCCGGTGTCTGCGATGTCAGATTCTGCTCGATTGCCAGGTACGCCGGTCCTTGAACCCTGGTCGTATATTACATTTCAGTACATGGCAGGCCCAGATGTGTCCGGATTCTGTTATTGATATTTATTGCTGGGAAGCGAAGGGCCGGGTTTATGGCTGGACAGCACGGATATCCAGCTTACTCGCTCATCAACTCACCACTCATCTGGCACAGAAGAAAACCAGCACCATACAGAAAACACTGTTCGCTGTCCAGGGCACGTCTCGTCTCATGATCCCCGATCCTCCATCCTGGACAGCTACAGCTCCATCTCTCTCCTTCCACTCTATTCATCCATCCTGACGGACGGAGCAGTTCATACCAGTCAACCTCAACCTGCCCTCATAGAGCGAGAAACACCAGCAGAATACACCTCGTCTCCTTCCAGCCAATAGTCGCACAGAAGTCCCTTCATCTACCCTTTCATCTCATCTCTCTCTATTCCCGTCTCACCGCCACCCAAATTGGGCCAGCGATCACCGTGCGCAATAAATCTCTTGCCCTTCTGTGGAAGTTCTGCCAGTTGTGCCGCCCTCAGTCCTCCCGCCTGTCCTCACACTAAACTCACTACCGCAGGCCCGCCCACACCACTGGAGCCAGCCCACTCCACTGCAGCCCACCCGCCCAGGCCATCCCGCCCAAAGCGAATGACCCCCTGAATTACTGCGATTAAACTTTCTACCCAAATTCGGACGCGAAAGCAGACCCAAATCTCCCCCAATCTCTATTCCAACCACCATTGTCCATTCTCCCTATTCACGGGAAGAATTTGAGGTTATTCACATATCTGATACCCTATTGACTGTACATACCCATTCGCAGTATCTGCAGAGGCCAATTCACTCGTCTACGAGCCCCTCCTTCTGATACATCTACACGACCTGCGCATTAACACGCTAAAATTATTTCGAACGCGGCGACCAGCAACACCAAGGACGAGACACAATCCGTGGACTGGAACTTGTATCGAATGCACCACGTTTCTAGTCATCCATCTACCTCTTCTCAACCATAAGAGAATCGCAGATACCGCATCCTCCCCAGACCCACGGCCATGCCGAGCTTCTTCTCGAGGCTGAAGGGCAAAGATGGCCCGTCCAAAGTAAAGAAAGGAGCACAGCAGCCCGCGCTGAACGACGCACCGCCCAAACCACGATGGGAAGACGCCTGGACGCGCACCTCGGTCGATCCGGAGGAGGTACAGGAGTTGCTAAGAGGTTGCACGCTGGAATTGAAGTCGAGAGGTACGTCTACACCTCTGGATTGAGGGGGAAATTGGTCGATGGAGGGATGGCTGCTGCTCCCGCTGTGACTACCAACTTTGCACGCTGCCATAATGATATTTTTTACGCGTTACACGGGCTAATCCGTCGTTCTGATAGCACTCGATACGCCGTTCCTACTACTCCCTTTCAGACCGACGTCAGACCCCAGCGCAGCGCGTTCGTTCGTGAGGAATTTCTTCGAGAGAGGTCTCTATGGAGAGATGCTGGCACAAGAATTACGGCTGACGGAGCCAATGGTAGGAGGAACAACAAATATCAACATCTGCGGACAAGACTGACAATAAATAGGTTCTGTGTAGCGTCGTGAAATGGTGTTGGAGCAGATTACCTGGTGGAGTGGTTGGATGGGATGCATATGAACTATTTAAAGTTGGGGAATCAGGTATGTCTCAAATGGAGGAATGCAAGGAGAATTACTGAACCCCCTAGATTCCAATATGGCCCGAGACTCGTTTGCGACCTTTATACCCCTCAGCGTGGACTCCGATGCTCGATCGAAAATCATATTCGATTTCTTCGATCTCCTTTCGGCAATCGCTGCGCATGCAAAGACGAATGGTCTGGGCGGACGAAAATTGTCGAGACTAGCAGGATGGTGGGGGTTCGAACATCATGATGGCGGAAAGGGATTCGAGGGAGGATACAGAGGATGGGTATCGTGAGTAGATTTGGTCTGGAAGGAGAAGTCTTGCTAATTTAGAACAGTGCTGCGGACGCCGCGAGCCATTTGTTCTTCGCATATCTTCGATCACTTACACCAAACTCCCTAAAAGGATTGAATGGAATTTCGACCCTCCCAATGTCTCTACAGAAGCTGGTGCAGGAAACCGAATACCCACCTGAGCGACCATCTCTACTGCAAACGAGGACAACAAAGGTGGTTATGATTGTAGATGCGGTATCTCCAACACCATTTGCGCTACTTCGTAGAGCGAACCACTTCCAATATCGAGACGACGATCGGGCACTGCAGGCATTTGCAGAATACGAGGATCCAGTCAAGGCTCTTACGGATGAATGTCGCCGGGTATTGAGGTCGATATCTTCAGCGAACCAATCCCAAGCATCAACCTCCAAGGATTCAACAGGCCTGACGGATGCTTCCTGGTCTCGGTTCGAAGATATAGGTTTCTCTGGCGCATTCGAGGAGGAAGACGAGGATGATGAGAGCAATTTTGCAAAGAAGCGACCTCAACAAGGCCTCCGAACAAAGCCACAGACGAGAACCATTGGCGGAGGTAGACCTACGACACCTTCTTGGGCGGATTTTCTTTCTTCTGGATTCGTTGATGAGGCTACTAATGGTCCAGCTCCGCTTTTGCTACCACCTGACAAAGTGTTGCCCCCAATTGACACTAGAGGCCGAAGTTCTCAGTCGCATAGACCAAGATTGGAACAAAATCATCTGGAGCCAGGAGAACTTGCCAGCATTACACGATTCGATCTAGATGATTCTTTCTGGTGGGTATGGATCAGCAGTCTGGCTGGCGAGGAACCAGGAGAGAGGAAAGCAGCATTCGGAAGATGTGCTCTGATCGAGACAGTCATTCGAGGCGGAAGATGGTTGGTAATGGAAGAAATGGTCAAGGGAGCAGCGCCAACTCCTGAAGAGGGTGCATATATTGCCGAGAAGAAGAGCTTCTGGGGTCGATCAAAGAAGAACAAGGGTCTCACTCGCCGGAAATCTACTGGAAAGCAGGCACTCGACTCGACTACCAGCTTACGACCTGGAATAAGTGCTAATCAAAGTGTTGGTGTGAGCAAGACGAGTATCGGTCCTGATCAACATGCTCGGATTCAAGCCGCTGCTATTCAGTTGCAGCAGAAGCAACGACAGGAGGAAGCACAACAAGCAACCACTCGACGTGGACGGAATGACACGGATGCTTTGTCTACCAAGACGAGCAGTGTTTTCACCCTTCAGCCAGTAATTATGAATGAGGCTTCTCCTGCTATGAAATGGGCAAACAAGTACGACAAGGATGCCATTCGAGAAGCATATCTCGCCAATAATAATACTGGCCGAGGACTTGGAGAAGCTACAATGCAGACGAACGGCAAGAGTAACGACACTTTGAGACCAGCTTACCAGCAACGAGAGAATTCCAAGGAGAGAGACTTACCGGCACTTCCATCGCCTGGGCCTACTCAGACGCAAACACCTCCACCTGCCCCTCTTCCACCAACTCCTGGACTTGACGTAGACGAGGAAGCCCACCAGAACTTGTCTGAAAAGGCTGCTGAGGTCTCTTTACCAAGTGATGCTCACCCATCAGACCGTGATGCAGGACCATCTCGCGATGTTGCTCCAACTCCTGAACCTAGAGCCTCCCACGATCAGAGTGGATCGAGTCCTGAGAGCAAAGCTAAGCACAACAAGCTGAAGAAGAAGGAACAGGGTGCTCCAAGTGGTGGATTCAGAAAGATGTTCGGTCGCAACAAGAACCGTCAATCAACTCAAGCTCCACCACAGGTCATCAATAACGGAAATGGTCTCCAACCCGGAAACGCCGCTCTTGGAAGACGCTTCTCTGGATTCCGCAAGAAGAGCCCAGTTACCTCGCCAGTCAGCGAAAACTCTCCATCCATGACCCAACAATCAATGACCCAATCCGTCTCCCACCGCATCTCAGAGGACCAACAACGCACCCCGATCGCTTCACCATCCCAGAATTACGACCGCTCCTACGACCCCTCTATTCAAGACAGTCTCTCCCGCGTCGACACCAATGACGCACACGAAGCACGCCAAGCATTCTCCAGCTTCGACCAAGGACCACTGGAGGATGTCCCAGCTTTCGTACCAGAGGACTCTCCCCGCCAGAGCGAGGACGACGCAGCTGTTCCCCCAAACATCTCGCGCGTAAGGACGAACGACGAGGCGGAGGCTAGCCCTGTTCAAGACCGATGGGCCCAGATCCGCAAGAACGCTGCTGAGCGTGCGGCGCAGAGACAGAGTGAGGAGCAGAGTCGTGGTGGATACAGTGGGAAGACGGATGTAGATGATGGGGAGACGAGTGGTGAAGAGAGTGAGTACCTTTCCCACGGGACACCAAACTCTCCCCCTTGCACATGAATTTTGAATATGTACTGACAATAGTACAGCTATCGAATCCAGAGTCGCGAGAATCAAGGCTCGCGTTGCGGAGCTGACAGGCAATATGGAGACTGGAGGCGGAAGCCCAACATCCAGTACTCGTCCTTCGCGCAGACCTGTCAACTAAGCAATCTGGTGCTGACCACACTTCCGGCCGTCTTTACTAATCTCGATGATCCTGATACTTGTTATCAGACATACATACACTTTTGTCGACAAATTATGCACATTCTTTCCGCCATACTTCAATTGTATCAACTCTTCTCACTGGGTTTCTTCCTCGAGTCCTTTACAAATACAACAAACCGGCCAACAAATACTTCGCGTCCGCCACCATCGAATAAATGCTTGCTCTTTTTGCTTTACCATGCACCTTACACGCGACGTAGATACAAATCCTTACTTACGTACTTTGAGATACCACGAAAGATTGCTAGCAATCTCTCTCCCTTGCTTTTCACCATGGTGGCAGGCAGACAATTTGCTTGCTCTTGCTCTTCATCTTCTTCGTTTTATGCCCCTTCTTAGTGCTTGCTTTTTTTGGTTCCGAGTTTCTGGTAATTTTTGGCCATTTCTGAGTGGTAGATGGTTGCGATTGAGGTGGAAATATGCGAGGAGAGTTACGGAGTAGGAAATGGGTAGATGGAGAGAACTGTATGGCACAGAGAGCGGAGAAATCAATTTGGGGGTGAAGGGAAGGGAAGGGAGTAGATAGATCCGAAAGGAGGAACTAAGATGGATTGATGGGATACGATACATACCTCGAGTCGAATAATACTTGTTTCTTCTGATATTCATGACTTGCTTTGAGTATTATTCTTTCATGGCATGCCATGGCGCCTCCCCACGCTTCTCTATTTTCTGGAGCCCTCAAATCATTACCCAACCACGAGCTACCGTATTCCTAGGTCGTTTCCAGCTCCTATCTAACGTCACGTACTGTCCAGGCAGGGCCCATTTCTATTTTCTCTCTTTTGTGCACTCTGGTAATATTACGCTCCGACGTCGCAGCAGTCAATAAGGAATTCCCCTTTCATGCGTAGAAACGGAGTCGAACCCCGAAAAGCAGTCCGACGCTAATTCCAGGGTCACTTTTGAGCATGACATCGTTTACATATGTACGTACATACGTACATACATACAGGTAGGCAGGAAATTTAACATGGATACGGTATTTTTACACCGTACGCCTGATTGTAATTGTGGGGACGCAGAGAGGAACATCGGAGTTGAATCAGAACGATCGCATGTACTACCGGTTCTGGCTTGTTTGTCTTTGGCAAGGTTACAAGGAGATCAGTAAGGAGATGAAGGAGGGGAAGTAGGATGTTGTAAGGCATGGTGTAGGGTTGAGACGTGCACGGGAAGGAGGGGTGAGGGTTGAGAGGGAGGAGGTTGACATTGCACAGGGGAATGTAAGTGAGGATGGAGATAGAGAGACAAATAGATGGGTTGTTCATGATTATGGGCATGCAGGGGAGGGGTATCAGATGAGTGTTGGTTGTACGCAAGATGCTGTGGAGTTGGTGGAGGGCATCTTCCGGACTAGGTAAGCGATGAGGTGAGAGTTGAGAGGATGTAAGATGGATATGAGATGTATCGGCAGCTTGTCCGAGAGATTGCAATGCAAGAGAGAATTGTGTTGACATGTTTGTTAGTGTTAATGTTGACACAGAGCTCGCGTAATTCAGGGGCCACAAGGGCTCGCGGATACGGCTCGTGAAAAAAGAAAAAAAGACGAAGATATTGTAGGAGGTTAAATTCTAGGCTTTCTATACACTAAATGAAAGTCATAACAATTACATCTGGGATCGCATAAACGGTTATCTTGGGACTGGCAATATAATTGCTAACTAGCCTCTTTGAAACTATGCAGAGCCAAAACGTTTCTTGACATAAAACACTCGCTTAAAATGATGTTTCTCACCATGACACTGAACGACCTCACTTATCTTCGCTAATTGAACTTCCGGCCCCAGCATCCTTATCCTGCACACTTTCCCAACGCGCGATAGTCTAGCAAACGGCGCGTTCTTCTTCGCGCAATCACTTTCAGACTTTCTTGATTCCCAGATCAGCTGACCGAACCATAATTGCTATGAAGAGGTCTCTGACTTGCGACGAAGGACAATTCTTCTATATTTGAAGGTAATAGGTTGTAGAGCAAGAGGTTCAAGGAAGCTAACAACAAGCCAATTCTAACAGTGCATCCGAAGTTTCAGTCTTTCAGTGGCCATCCTGATGTCGCCATGCTGCCGGGAGAAGTCTGCTGTATCGCTACGTTTCTTCGAAGCATAGAGACTGTTTCAAATTCTTGATCGTTGTAGCTTGTGAGGCCGGAGACATAGACTCTTGTTGAATTACTGGACTTATAAGGAAGCTGGAGATACAGATTATTACAACACGATCCAAGCTTGGTCAGGTATATGGCTTGAGGTAGCAAGAACTCTGGAAGAACGAGCTTCTTAAAAACAAACACTTGACAAACTCAAACGTAGCCTAAAACTAGTAACAGGCGCCAATTTGGCCAAACTAAAGCGTTTGGTGCAGTTCGATTATGGAGCTGAAAGCCAATGCTTGTTTGGATTTCAGTGATTCGGGACACCTTCGTCGTCAAACTGTGTAGAATGAGATCCTCTAGGAAATACTCAGATAAAAATCTTTCACCACTCTTTCGGTTATAAGTGAAATCATAAGTTGGATAGAGACCATAATTGATGTAGTACCATACGACATGATCTGACTGTCAACATTGAGCCATCGTGAATGTTAGAATTGTAAATGAGAGGTTCACAGAAGCACCCACGACTGTCACCTCACAGTCTACTGTAAGAGGACCCGAACACGAAGCGAAAGATAGCTCAGGCTCTCGATTGGTGGTTAATCTTTTACGTATTCATGCATGCAGAATTATCGGTATGTACAAAAACAAATCCCTGTCGAGGCGCACACCAGGACTCCAGGATCGACACGGCGTTCGGTGGGAGTGGTTCCGGAATGTTCAGATGGGAATTTGCCGGGGAACAAACTTGCGTTACATGATGATACGGTACTTAATTAGTTGAATCTAGTTCAAGATAAGCTTTGGTGGATAGTTGTGGTTGGTACGTTGCATGTCGCTGCAAGGGTGGGCGCTCATTGGCCACATTACGATCTGATTAGTGAACGACCAGCAAAATCATCGCTGCGAACTCAGACATTGGGAGATTGAAAGTTAAAGTTAAAGTTCTCGAAACGGAATGCGTAACCGTAACACGGACACAAGCATCCCCGTCTGATGCAGCAAAGTTTAAACAGATAGCAGTGATGAACCCCCTTTACTGTGTTGATCAATATGGTTCATGCACATCACATATATACCCCCATAAACGCTGGAGCAGGAGACGCTGTCATGTTTTCGCTACAAGATCAGCACAATGAGTCTTCCTTTTTCGCCATCATTCTCTGACCGATCTGAAGAGTCGATCGTGACGGTCCAACTGGCACCCGCTGAAGCGGTCAGCGCTTTCAAATCACCTATCAGCAAATCTCACTACTTTCTTTGTCCAACGATAGATCACATCGTAAGCCATTCTACGAGTATATGCAACCTACCTCTGATGACAGTCGACACAGTTTATGAGCGATTGGAATGTATCTCCGATAGAATTCCAGCGTCCGGAAGACTTTTCTCCACTGTCGGATCCATGCCCATCAGAGCAGTCGACACCTTCGAGTTACAGGTCAGAGCAGAACAGAAGTAGCTATTCTGAAAGCACGCAAAGTCAGGAGAATGTGGTCGAAAGGGAAGCTGATTGTGCTCCTTCTAAAGTAGAGGTCTGCTCAGTCCTCGTTCGAACATGACAGCTAGAAACTGACACATATAGCGCCGCCGGGCACAAAACCGGTCCTCCCAACGAGCTTTCAGAGATCGCGAGAGGTTCCTGCGGGATCGCCTTCAAAAGCAAGTTGAGGACTTAGAGAATACCCAACGGGAGGTATCTGCTGCCCACGAGTCTATGCAGCTGGAACTTTGTAGAGCTAGAGGGGAAATCGAGAGACTGCGGAGGGAGAACGAAATGCTACAGAACAAGTGTGATTCTATGTTGATGATGCAGATTGAACAATCCAGCACTTGTTCGTGGACGCCGTGGCAGGTGGGAAATTCGTCTGAACCGGGCATGCAGTTAAGAGACTTTCACGGAGAATTGTCACCGCCATGATACAAAATATCAAATCAAGCGTTTGAAATGATCATCTACGGTTCTGCTTTGGGAGTGAATATTGAGACTGATCGACGGTCCCTCGAATGGATATCTGGCGGAACCAATTTCCTCATCGTAATATTAAGGTTAAATTGCTTCAGTACATTCAATCCTGAGGATGACCCACCCCCGGATACAATCCACATTGGACGTCTGAACACTGCCAAATATACCTCCGTAGAGACTTACCAGATTACAGATGCAGGCAGGGGTCTTATGTCCGTCAATATGAACAAAACCTTATCCCTAATGCCGGGTATCTTGGCATTCGGTAAGTTCCAGGGGGGTTATTTTAGGTTCATCAAGAGATTGGGAATCGATTAAGGGTTACAAGAAATAGTAAAGATACCAAACAAGGAAGTCATGGAGGGAACCCCAAAAGAGCTTCTGGTGCAAGGATAACAATGTCATGAGAGAGGTTTGGAATGTCTGGTACTGGTGGAATTGGGACGAGAAGATTGTTCCATCTCGAAGGCTGGAGATAAGGTTCGTCTTTTAAGGAGCAAGTTACTTCAGATTATAAAGGACTACAGTCTTTCTTAAATTTAAGCATGATGTCGCCCTCAAAATTGCTCACAATTAATCCGCATCATTTGGCAACAACTTGAGGTGTGACGGCTGCTGGGACCGTCCCTCCAGTACTGGAACCCGTTTGCATGGAAACTTTGAAATGGAAATTCTACAAAAAGGACATAGAAAGAAGTTACAAATCTGTTAACAGCTACTCAATGAAGCTCTTCGTAACGTTTGGTCGATCTGCTGTAGCTATCTTATTGGCAAGTGAATTCCATTTTGTAGAGAAACTCTTTGGCGTACCATCCCCGACCCTTCTCACAAGATCGTGCTAGCAGTTACAGGAATTCATCTATGGTAAAGATTACAATCTTCTTCACATCATCCGGATTACAGGCATGTTCGCAGTTCGTCCCCGCCGCATAGATTTACAGTTGGTGATTCACTCGGTTTAATAGCCTAAAGTTTGCATGTTATTACTACCAAGACACTGCTATCTCCATTCAAATGGTCAAAACACAATTCAGGGTACATGAGAGATCTTAGTATAATCCCCCAGGCCCCACATGGGGCCGCTCATTGTGTCCCTAAAGTCTTCGTATATCAAGCTCGCAAGAGCTATTCCCCCAATTTGATGCATAAAACTGAGTGTGTAACAAGCGTGGGATGCGGGGCTCCGTACAAGTTGAGATGCCGGACAAGATTGCCTGAAAATCTTGTTTGCAACCAAAACAAGGATTATGGATGAGTCTGTGGATCTAGAAGCCGCAGAGAAAGGCTCAGAGGATTCATCATGGAAAACTGCTTTGGACTGGAACCTAACGCTAACACTGAAGCTTTTGGATGTTTCCAAAAGTGCTTGGCGTCGCTATAGTTTGATCTAGACTCTAGTCCACATTAGAATGCTGCATCATTGCCGATGGTGTGTCGCTGACTGTGTCATATCTAATAAATTTGTATTTGTTGATTATTGATCCCAGGAGTTAGGCGAGGACCCCCAAGCTAAGCGCCGTGCGCTGTACGCTGTTCAATTACCAAAGCAGCAGGGCGATTATACCAGTACTTGGGATGATGTGTGGCGAGAAGTGGGGGAGGTTGAAGCCCGGGAATATAGATAACGACATTGCTTTTGAATCCATGAACTCGATTTTTGTGAAGTTGATTTCAAAGTCACCTGCTGACGAACAGGATATCACAAAGATTTACCCCACCTTTTCAGGCTTACAACACAGTCAGACAGCACTTTGCCTGCTCCAACCTGTGCTTATATTCTTGTTAACAGGTCAGATACCGAACGGAAGCAAAGATGGAATCAACTGAGCCTCTCACATCCTATCCAGGCTTCCCTATCTTGCCATTCGAAATCACATTGAAGATTTGGGAGCTTTGTCTTCCACAACCCCGCCTCATCAAAGTCCAAGACACCAGGTCAGCTCCTCAACTAGACGACGAACCAATTTTGAAAGCCACAAAATGCCACTGTGCGGCCCTTTGTGATGTGTATCCCTCGGTGGCAGCAATTTGCTCGGAATCAAGAGCCATATTCCTGGCGCATTTCTCATTCTGCTTCGGTACCCACGTATCTTGGACAAAGGACACAATATACCTAACTTGGGACCTGTCTTACCAGGCCCAGCTTTCCGACTCACTGTTGCGGCATGTCCTTCAAAGCTTCACAGAAAAGGTCCTGGCTAGCCCAGGAGGAGTTCACATGGCTTCTCTGGGAATGGAGGTGCATTATCGTTGGGTCGACTTAGTCCTTGGTGACCCGAAAGATCCCGGCGTTCCTGCGCCAACTTCTCTCTTCGATCATTTCCCAAATATGAAAGAATTCCTGGCAATACATGGAACGATTGGAATATTCAAGTTGCTGCTCAACCTACCTGCGATGACTTGGCCAGATTACGAGGTCCTACCAGATCCGACTGAAGAAACATTTCGGCCCGGGAGTTACGATATCTGTATGCACGCCCATGCCACAGATCGAGGTCGAATCTGGCCTCTTGGTAGTGGAATGAAGCTTGCTGAGGCAAGCTCAACAGACGAAGAGGTATGGAATGGTGATCCGACATATGTGGCGCAGGACTTCGTCCGAGAATTGTATGAAGAAGGAAACTGGGGAAATGGATGCAGGAAACCCACAGTCAAAATTGTAGCTCTGAGAGTCCATACAGGGTCTTGCTTCAAAGATGTGCAGCAAGAAACGAGAGCGTTCATCGACGGCCAGAGGCAGTTGAAGCAGGATATCGTGTTCCAAAAGAATGAACAGTTCACGTGTTGATTTGTGTAGTGAACGGAAAGCTTGTCAGAACACAGATGGAAGAAGAAGACGATAATCTAGGTAGATGCTATTATGTGGGTTCATTGCGAAAATGATGTAACAAATAAATCGAGGCTTTGGATGCAACAGAAAATGTTGCTTTGGATTGCCACTCAAGAACCCGAGTAGACAAGATCCTGCTAAGTAAAGCTTGAACAGAACAAGGCCACCCCTATCCCCAAGATAGACCGTCACGTGCTGATCATTTGAGGCGAATCTTCGGCGCGTCTCCCCAATTTATCCCAGCTCCTGAACCTCACAACTCTGTCAAGTATATTCCTATCATTCTCTTTTCCACGCGCAAATGCAGCCTTCTACATGTTCTTTCTATCTGTCCTTCGTTATGCGCTGTTGGTTCTAGTGCCCCTGTGCTCGATCCTTACCATATATCTCTACCTTTATCCAGCTTTCCACCTCTGCGCGTTTCCATCCCCTGAGCACAATCCGCGCGCTGAATATGTCAACACTCTACGGCACCACGCGCCATACACTTCCCAAGATGGCAGTAAGGTAGCGCCCTTCCGCCTGCTTGCGCTGGGCGACCCGCAGCTAGAAGGGGAGTCTTCGATACGAGATGCCGACGCCGCCAATTTCCCCAATCTGTCCAAGTTCTGGAAAGATGCACTTCTCCTCGATGGCACGAAGCACAATCCATTGCAGCGCCTGCGGCATAGTCTGCACGATCTTGTCGACTTCTACCTAGACGATATCCCGAAAGCCCTCGAGGTCTATCGAAAACGACTCGACCATGTTGGGAACGACTACTATTTGGGACACATCTACAGGACAATGCATTGGTGGACGGATCCGACACATGTCACTGTTCTCGGAGACCTAGTCGGAAGCCAATGGATCGATGATGAGGAGTTCGAGAGTAGGGGTTGGAGGTATTGGAACCGAGTCTTCAATGGCGGAATTAAGGTCACCGAGGAGCTCGCATCACAACCTTCAGACGACTTTCAAGATACCTTAGTTCTCGGAGAGGATGCTGCCGCATGGAAAAGGAGGATCATAAATGTTGCTGGGAACCATGATGTTGGATATGCTGGTGATCTTTCTCAAGATCGCATGGCTCGATTTACGAGGGTGTTTGGCAAGGCAAATTACGAACTGCGATTCCAGCTTCCTCTCAACTCGACCGCTGTTGCGAAAGAAGGTGAAGAGGCCGCGATGGAGCGAGCAGTGCCGGAAGTACGGATAGTGGTGTTCAATGACATGAATCTCGACACGCCAGCCGGTTCTCAGGAAATGCAGGACGAGACATACGGTTTTTTGAACAAGGTTATTACCACGTCCCATGATGTTAATCGTCCGGCACTTTTCACCATCGTGCTTACCCACATTCCCATGCACAAAGAGGCTGGAATATGTGTGGATGGACCATTCTTCGACTTCTTCACTGGCGAATTTGGCAATGGTGTCAAGGAGCAGAATCACTTGTCCAAAGACGCATCGAAGGGCTTTTTGGAGGGCATCTTTGGCAAAAACGGCAATCCAGATGTCCCAGGTGGTGGATATGGACGGAATGGAGTGATTTTGACCGGACACGACCACGAGGGCTGCAATGTGTATCACTTTATGAATCACTCATCGCCGATGCGCCAATGGGAAGCAACAACATGGCCCAAAGCTCTGTCTGCCGATATTGTCGACAAACCAGGTATCCCTGGTCTACGTGAAATCACTGTACAGAGTATGATGGGTGGCTTCGCTGGCAATGCCGGGCTGATGAGTTTATGGTTTGATGAAAAGACTTGGGAGTGGAAGTTCGAGTTCACGAATTGCGGTCTTGGAACCCAGCATATATGGTGGTTGGTGCATATCTTGGATCTCATTGCATTGGGTATCGGCCTGGTTTATGGTGGGGTAGTCGTGGCTCAACATATCAAAGAAGCTGGAAACAATTCCACAAACCCCACGGCGTATGGGAAACCAAAGGGACTGAACGCGGAGAAGAAAGTTCAAAATGGAACGTTGTATGCCAACGGCAACGGCTCGAACATAATTGATAAGTCAGCTGTGTCTTCGACGGGCAACGGAAGCCTTCGGACGGGAATCAGTTTGATGAGCCTGGAGTCGAAGCATCCGAATTAGCTTAGGCTTACGTATGGAGGATGATTGTGTACTGTACGATACCCAAATTATTGAATTGGAAACATTTCGTTGTGTGATGACGCTATCCAAGGAGGCCAGCTATGTCTCTGCGTGCCCGGATCACGTCGAGCCAAGTTCGAAGAGCTGAAGCTGTCGGAGGAGTCAATCTGCATGCATGTCCTCAAGAGACCCGCCATTCAAGTGAGCCTCAATGTCCGAGGTTAATACCACAGCGTCCGGTCTCGATAACAAAACACCTTACGTCAGACGCCCTCTAGAACTTCTCTAGAGCCTTTCTAGAAGCCTTCGAGAAAGACGGATTGTCCTGATGAAAGGCTGATGACATCGTCAGTTAAGTTTAGCCCTATCGAAGTGGGCTTTAGTTAGCCAAAATGGTGATACTTCCCGCTTAGCAGTAGGCGAACTCTGATAGGGCTGCTGTGTGGGGATGTAAACACGGTCATATGGCGATTGTTCCATGGTAGAGAATCGTTGATGATAAGTCTAGTGCCCAACTCCAATGCTTTAAATGTTAGACGTCCGACCTCTACCGCAGGCGTTTATCTTTTTCTTCCTATATGACTTCTCCAGACAACACCTGGGCCCCTTGTCCATCGAGTTTCTGATCCCTATGGGTTTCTCATGAAAGTATTCTCTCTACAAGATGGCAGCAAGTTTCATACTTTTGGCTTCCGTGCACAACCTCAATAATGCTGGACGGTCATGTCAGCCCAGCTCGTGGACACTAACAAACGACCCATCCAACAAGAAGCCGAAAGACACGGCGAGGCACACAGAAGAAAGAAAGCAAGAAGTTCAAGTTCCGAACATCGCTTCGAAGAGTAGCTTCCTTCGCGTCCAAGGACTCCGGCGAGACTCAATACTCGGATGAATCGACATCCGTGCTCAAGTCTCTGCGATTGCCGAACGTAGAAAGAAGCGTGGGGGTCTTTCGAGACTCAAGAGTGCGTACGAGAAAGCCAAACGGGGACTCCGTCGCGTATCTGCCAACAAGTTGTATACTTCGTCAGCAACGAGCAACGTCGAAGCAATAGATCCAGCCTATAAATCGGATGATCGAGAAGCTCTGGAACCGAGAAGAGGCACACTATTCTCTGAAGGTCAGCAAAGACACCACAGGCCTAAGAAGCTGTTCGCGCTCCCAGCAGAAGTCCTTCTCGTCATCACCGACAATCTTGCGACCTCATCTGCAGCAGCACTCTTGCTATGCTGCCATACATTCTTAAACAACTCGGCAGTAAGAAGATCCTGGAGATCAATGAAGCACTGGCAGAACCGTACACAGAATGGTTCAGGTCATCCGGAGAAAGACCGAGCCCACCCCCGGAAAGCGAACGGCAAAAGTTCTTGGAGCTCTTGGACAGGGACTCCTCCGACTTGATCTACTGTTACTTCTGCAAGAAGCTACACAGGCCAGAACTTACCAACAGCTGGCGAAAATGACCATACATCTACATTCCCATGGACCTCCAAATTCGCTGCAAGATGTCCCACATTGGAACTAGCAACCCCTGCACTTGCCCGTTATGTTTCTGCGACAGAGTAAAATTCTGTCGATGTTGTAATGCCGAGTATCAAGTCGACAGCAAGCAGATCGCCAACGATACTTGGGCGTTGTGCTTTACCGTCTGGCATGATTTCGGGGAGTGTAGGAATCCGTTTGAGCTGGATTAGGAGAATTTGGTGTTGGGATCTTCGGCGTGTAAGTTGCCGGATTGGCCGTATAGGAGGAGTAATATTGAGAGGCATTTTGGGGAGGAGGGGTTTGATGAGGGGTTTAGTAAGGCGTCGCTGGCTGCTTTGAGGGTTAAGGGGTTGGCTTCTGAGAAAGATACGACGTATAGATAAGCGAAGCAGGGACTCCTTGAAGCTCGAATTCTCTTGCTTACAGTACAACAATAACATTTTGTGCTTCATATCAAAGTGCAGCTTGAGTTAACAGTTTTTTGGTCATGTATACATTATTAAAGGACAATAAGATCCACGAGAATGCAACAAATTCCAGAAGTTCCACGGAAAGCCTTCATCTTAACAGACGTAGTCCTCCCAGCCCACAGCTTCTACATCCAACCACCGTCAGATCATTTATGACAAACCAGCCGCTCATTCCCATTCCTATCCACCCATCGCATCGGCTCCTATCCTTGCTCTTCCACGTCCTCATCATCCCCTACATACCCCTCATCCTCCACCCACTCTTCTCCAAACTCTAACTTCACCGAAGCTCTTTCCCATCTCCGTAATTTCACCTCAACCTCCTCATCACCCCACGTACCCCTCATCCTCCACCTGCTCTTCCCCAAACTCCAGCTGTATCGAAGCTCTTCTAAATCTTCGTCTCGAGTCTCACGACCATCGCTTCGTGGAGCTGCAACTTCGTTTCCAGTGGTAGATTCTGACAATCCTTCCTCGCTCTCGGATGCTACGACGAAACCCTGCCTCGGCTAATCCCGGGAAAGATTTGTCGAATTGATAGTCATCTCTCTCGGGTTGTTGAACCCCACTTCGGTCTGCGAAGTGTGGAGAGGGTCCGTTGGGTTGAGCTTCTTCTTGTTTATAAGGTGGGGGAATCTCGTTTCTTGGGGGGGATTTTGGAATGGTCCTGTGGATCTGATCTTCTTCATCTCCTCCTCTCCTCTCGGGTACTGGAACTTCGCCTCTACCGGCAAAATCTGGGCATCTACACCTGTATTGTTCAATTATCTCATCGATATCGAAATTATAATCTCCTCGTGGACCCGCAAGCTCTGGTGTCCTCCTGTCGACTTGATGATCTCCTCTCTCAGGTATTTGAACCCCACCTCGATTTGCAAAATCCGAAAATTTCCTGTGAATGGCTTGCTCGATCATTTGACCCAGATGCCGTTCTAGTATGTTGGGAAGTGGAAAGCCGATGTCGTTGGTTTGGAGACCATGTTGTGGAATCTGATGTTCTCTCTCAGGTACTTGAACCCCACCTCCACTTGCAGACTCTGGAGATGCACCGTGTTCGGCTGGCTCGATCATCTGACCAAAATCCTGTGCGGTGTGGCACATATTGGGGAATGGGAAGTCAATGTCATTCGACTGAATCCAAGTCGGTGAGATGCGTCGAGTCGGGGAGGGCGCGAGGCCGGTGAGTGACTCTGGGTCCATGGAAGGCAAAGGCAAGGAGTCAGTGGACAAGATGGTGCTACCGCTCACGAAAGATGGCGTTGGTGTATTTCCTGGAGGTTCCGGATGCTAAGGTCGTGCTGGAGTCGCTGGCTGAGCCTCTGGGCTCGGATGATTTGGATGGTGATAGTCTGGTGTAAATGGAATAGGAATTTGTTCCATGGTAATAGGATCAAGAAAAGTCGTTCATCCCGGGCCTGTAGTTCTCGCCTCGGTTGCCGTTTCCGTCTCTGTTGTTTTTTGAAATGTAGCAGGACGATCGTGTCCTCTGAGGCCGGTACTTTCTTCATTCTCGCGGTTCCTTGCAGGGAAAACGCCAACTTGACTCGGAATTAAGCTGAGCAGAAATTTCTTTCTTTCTTTCCTTTCCCACTTCATCTTCACATCTCTCTCCTCCCCCTCATCCTCAAACCAAAGCGGAATTTCAACATCCAGTTTCGCATATCCGGCACGATTATGCCTGCCCTGGATGAGGTAGTTGAACGTATTTGCGGCGTTGTCATAGGAGAGGGATTCGTTTCCACCGCCGTTGAAGACGATAGAGGAGAGTTTTGATGCGAAAGCAATAGCTGTGCGATGCTGGAGGTGAGGTGCTGGCTGGGACAGAATGCCGCGAGCGATCCGGATGGCGTTCGGGCGGGATGAGGAGCTCAGGAAGATCTTCCAGGGGTGATATGGGAAGTTGGTGAGGTACTCGAGGGCGGCCGAGAGGCTGAATTGAGGTGTAGTGTTGATGGTCTGGGCGATTCTGGAACGTTATATGTTAAATTGTTACCTATTTTGATATGTCCAGGAGTGTGAAAAAGGTGGAGGAACTTTTGCTCCAGGGGCTGATGCGGGCCGGCTTTCGTCACTAAGCGAAGGGCACAACAACAGGAGCAGTCCCACGAAAAGGAGAATTTCAATTGAGCAGCGGCATATCGCAACAGTATTCCAGTGCAGTAAAAGATCAACAGACATGAACAGCGAGGCTAGGTATATCTCGACAGCAAGCTATGGGAGCCGTGGGCCAAAGACGGACACATCGAGCAGCGTCGAACACGCAGGCCAAGAATCAGGTGAACCAACACGGCGTCAACCAGGTAGAGAACAACGTAGACGTAAAAGTCCGGATCTGGGCGTGGCGTCTAAGAACATAGATGACTCTCTTCCGACGAAACGCAAGTCGAATGACAGAAAACCTCGAGTCGCCAGCTCCCGGTAGAAATGTAGAAGTACATCTGAAAGAATTCTCATTATTGTAGTAATCTACGCTCATAACCGATGTCAGAGGACATATTCCCTTCTCAAGCCGCCAAGCCAGCCTCCCCCATCGCCAACTTACTCGCCTTCTCCTTCTCAACAAATCTCAATGGCCTATAAACAGGATCCCACATCTGCTCTCGAATCCACTCCTCTAACATCTCATCCTCCGCGGGGATCCCTTCCTCAGTAGCCAGTCCCTCTTCTACAGCCTGCTTGATTACTGCCCTGGCAATATGCACGCTGATCTCCCTGACATTCACAACATCCGGCAACAATCCCTTGTCGGGATCTTTCAAAGCAGGAGACTGCGCCGCGAGGGCTTTGACTGCCGCGACCAGCATTTTATCGGATAGGAGTCTAGCGCGAGAAAGCACGCAGCCGAGTCCTATGCCAGGGAAACAGGTGCTGTTGTTGCATTCTGCGACTTCGTATTCTCTTCCCTCGTACTTGACAGGTGGGAAAGGTGAGCCAGTCGCGATCAATGATTTGCCTTTGGTCCATTCGTTGATGTCTTCTGGACTTGCTTCGTGGAGACGCGTGGGGTTCGAGAGTGGGAATATGATAGGTCTGTCGACGTGCGAGGCCATCTCCTGAATGATTTCTTTGGTGAAGGATTTCGGGCGAGTGGATGTCCCGATCAGAACATGTGGGTGTACTTCTTTGATCACAGAAAGCAGATCATCGTTTTTCTTACCCTCCCACTCAGAATCCTTTCGCGCGTACGGGATTTGTGCTGTTGTGAGTTTGGAGTCCTGGCTCTTGAGAAGGAGGCCTGGTTTGTCGACACACCAGATTTGGAGAGCGGCTTCTTCTTTGCTTTTCCCGGTGTCGGCTGCGATGGCGTCGCGCACTTGGTCAGCTATACCGGTTCCTGCCGTGCCGGAACCGAAGACTACCATGCGCAGGTCGGAGAGCTTGAGGTTGGAGACGTGGAGGCCGGCGAGCATGGCAGCAAGTGTAACGCAGCCAGTTCCTTGAACGTCGTCGTTGAAGCAGGGGATTGAGGGTCGGTAGCGGTCGAGGATTCGACGGGCTATCTGAGTTAGCTATAGTCATGTGTGGCAAAGTCTGAGCTACGAACCATTTGGCAAGCCGAAGTCCTCGAAGTGGATATAAGCTCTAGGGTAAAGTTTTCTGGCAGACTGCACGAATCTGTCGACGAAATCATCGTACTTCTTGCCTCTGGCTCGAGGCTCACGAAGACCAAGGTAGAGATCATCGTTGAGAAGTTCCTCGTTATCGGTTCCACAGTCGAGGACGACGGGGAGGGTTCTGTTAGGATGTATTCCAGCGCAGAGTGTGGTAAGGACGAGCTTGGCGACGGAGATGAGAATGCCTCCCACGCCTTGGTCGCCGATTCCAAGGATCTCTTCACCGTCTAGATACCATTAGCGACGGTCTTGGCATGGGGCTTTGGATGCCGACCTGTGACTACAATGTAATCGATGTCCTCGGGACCTCCCCATTGAGCTAGATCGTCATGTACGCGGTCGATGTCATTGATATTCAGAAAACAGCCATCTGGTCGCCGGAAGAGCCGAGAGTAGTTTTGAATGGCATCTCCCTCTGTGGGTGTGTAGATGATAGAGAACATCTCTTTGAGATGTTCTTGAATCAACTGAGGGGAATTAGAGACGCTCGGTTGCAGTAGGGACAATGGCTCAATGAGATAAGAGGCACCCCAAAAAGAAAAATGAGAACGAACAGAAGAAAAACAGCAAATGCTGGAAAGGCATCTCATCCAGAGTCCAGGCGGCTTTGATAGTTTTCCAATAAAACGAGCCCTCGCACGTGATGATCAACTTCACGTGCCTTTGCAACATCTAATACAGAAGCAATGGAGTCTTGATAAGAAAGGAAATAAGGACATTGATGGTGAAGATTTCCACAGATCACATCTATACCGAAAATAAAAGCTCCACTCACCCTGAAATACAACACCTGATTCTGCTCCGCCAAACTCGTCATAAAGGTATTCTTCGCCAGATCATCCTGCCTCGTAGAATACTGCTGATAAGCCCTCTTGACCTGCGTTTCTAGCGTAGCCACATGTTGAGGTAGCAATCCTGTGAGTTTGAACTTCGTGCGCTCTTCCGGAGGAAAGCCGGCTCCTTTGTTGAAGTATGGCGTGTTGAGGAGAGCGGAACCGGTTAAGGCGCAGTCTTGGGGACCGCTGGTGCTGAGGGGGAGGTGCCCGAAGTGAGGATGCTTTTCATGAGGTTTGGTTTTCTTGTGGTGGGAGGACATTTTGGGAGAACCTGGGGATATTGAGGGGAGGGAAGGTGGAGATGGAAGGTTGAGGGTAGTGAAGATGTCAAGCGCTGCGTTAGAGCTGTGAAGCTTCAAATTGTTCACTCGAAAGCTCCTTGAACGATTCCCTGAGGCTTTCGTGAAGATGCGAATGGATTTAAGACCGAATGTTTATACGAAGATTATGGTTCGTTAACGAAGGATGCCCAGATTCGACATATGTATGTGTATTTAGACAAGTGCTGAGTGTACTCCAATGACATCCCACCTGATTCCCCAATGACGTTGCACTGCGGGAACCGACGGGACCACGATGCTTGATTCGACCCACTGCAGCTCAGAATGCTTCATTGATGTATGAAACCATACCACCTGTTCCAGACATGAGATTATAAAATGAGTTCTGCTCCGAGCTTGTATTGAAAGTTGGGTGCCTAACGAATTTTTTTTGATGGAAATTACATCACGTGAGTGCAGCGGTGATGAAGACGCGAGACCTTTTGAGCGCTGGGCCAAATGATAATAGTCTTCAGGTTGGGGCCATTATATGGCATTGGTTCTTGTTCCTGGTGGATGATTAGAATAGAGTATTCAAGAAGTGTAAAAGCCAGCGAAGCTTCAGTCGACTTGAACATCAAAAATGAAGCCAATCTGCTCTGCCAAAGGCTCTTCATCTGGGGAACGTATGTCCAAGAATGTAGGTACGCAAGGAGCCACACTCCTGTAGGAATCTCGTGAAGAGTAGGAGTATGGACTATGAAGGTCCTGTAGTTGGTCTGGCAGCATTCCTCTATGGAGGGAAAATCCGACTCCGAAGAATCAGAACCATCCCTCTTCCCAATCTCCATTCGATCTCTACACAAGACGCGCAGATACCGAAAGGCTTCCCGAAGAAAGTCTCATTTCCTTGCCACGAGGGCTGAGTGATTGATCAAGGTGCTGCGGGTGGATGGGAAGGGAGATGCAGACAGAAAAGGGATATCAGAGCAGATATCGTAGGTGAGAAGGGCAGGACGGAGACTTAACCATGGCGCTGGACAGGATGTAGTGATGAAGAGTATACTGCCGTTGCCATAAGATCTCATATGCCCGCATGAGTATATGACGACTGGCATCTCAACTTCGGGTGCAAGCCACCTACTTGTAACATTTATATCCATGTAGCACGAAGCTTTGGAGAATCAAGATGGAGTTCAGGTTATGTTTTGGTGAAAATTGGAATTTAAGGTTTCACGAAGCGCTAGTGTTGATCGAGCTTAGCGGACTCGGACAAAGATCGACTCAGCCGCCTCTCGATCCAGTCCATCTCTCCACCCATTTCTTTCTCCAAGACCAGCATCAACAACACCAACAATCCTATCACCAAACACGTCGCGATTCAGTCGCAGATTTTAAGAATGGTCGGCAAGAAGAAGCGCGGACATCCTGATGTTGAGGAAGTCCTCTCGCGTCCCTGGTGTTATTACTGTCAGTTCTTCCCCTGCTCTCCCTCGATCCCCAACATCCTGCTAACGTGTCACAGGTGAGCGTGATTTCGATGACCTTAAGATTCTCATCTCCCATCAGAAGGCTAAGCACTTTAAATGCGAAAGATGTGGCCGCCGATTGAACACTGCAGGAGGTAAATTCTCTGCTGTCGCAACACACGCGTCGATCAATGCTGACCATGTCGCAGGACTTTCCGTTCATATGAATCAGGTACACAAGGAGAATCTCACGAGTGTCGATAATTCGTTGCCGAATAGACAAGGGTTGGAGGTGGAAATATTTGGTATGGAAGGTATCCCGGACGATGTTGCCCAAGCACATAATCAGCGCATCATTGCAGGTTTCTACCAAGCACAAGCCGAACGTCAAGCTGCGACCGGTAATCCTGGCCCCGGTGCGCAAAATGGAGGACAGACAAAGAAGCCGAAGTTCGAGTCTCCTGCAGAATTGAAGAAGCGATTGGCAGAACATAAAGCTCGAAAGGCAGAACAAGCTGCGAATGGTAGCAGTGGAGGGAATACGCCGATGATGGACGCTGCTCAGAACAGCCCTCTAGGCCAGAGTCCAGGTTCATTTGTGAGTAGGCTTGTAACCTGATCTGCAACGTCTGCTAACCATTTACAGAATGCTTCCCCATTTCCTCCTCCACAAGCCAGTTATGGCGGAACACAAGGTGCGGGTTATGGATCATTTTCACAAGAACCTTATACACAACCAACGGCAGCTTACCAACAGCCCCCCTATCAACCTACTTTCTCTGGTCCTCCCGGCCAGCCACCCTATCAGCCTGCCTATTCTCCTCCACAGCAATTTGCCCCTACACAATCCTTCCCTCCGTATCAACCACCTCCGTATGGAGCAGGTTCGCCACCTGGCTCGTTCGGCGGCTATCAAGGTCCACCATCACACACACCTCCACAACTTGGAGGGCTGCCAAATCGTCCACCTAGTTTACCTCCAGCTCCAGGTCTGCCACAGCGACCTTCCTTCACCGCACCTGCACTTCCTGCGCATCAAATGCAACAAATGCATCAAGGTCCTCCTCCATCTGGTAACTGGGGAGCCAATGGGTGGAAGGGTCCAGAACAGAACACAGCTATGTCATCAGCTTATCCTCACCCTCAAGGCTTTCCTGGAACTTATGCGACTAACGCTTCGTCTGTGGATGACCTGGTTTCAGGCGCCGCTAGAGAAGCTGATGACATTGACGAGCTCATCAGGATGGCCGAGGCAGGTATTAAACCACCGAAGAAGGGAGAAACACCGGCACCCGCCCAAGCATCAGATACTACCCCTACGCCAGCACCAGAGGTCAAGCCCGACCCTGCCGAGAAGCCCGAACAGAGCGAGAAGAAGTCCAAGAAAGAGAAGCCCATTAAGATGGTATATTCCGACAATGACTTGAGTCCGGAGGAGAGAATGGCGAAGATGCCAAGGTACGCATTCGTCCCTGATGGAAAGACTGAATCATCGCTTGTCGAGGCTGCTACGGTTCCAGGTGTTGCTGGTACCGTTGATGCTTAAATGGAGAATGGAGGCGCAAAGGAAATCTGGCAGGTCAATCGACTTCCATTTGTTTTCTATTGGCCACTTTCGATTATCGTACATATTTTCTGTCTCTTCGGTATCACCGCCGCCTGTTTCGACACGACATGGTCCGGATGGAGGGAGCTTGAAACAGCTAAGTCATTCGCCATTTCGAATGAATGCCATCCCTGCCATTAATTTCCTCACTTCGCCTGACTGGTAAGTTTCCAGCCGAGAAGGACGTGATTATGGATGGGAGGCATTGAGTACTAGGGGGGTTCTACAGATGCGTTCTACAGATGAAGTGGAGATTTTGGATTGTGTGGCATTTGTAAGTACCTGAAGGTTGGCGATTCCCTTCCTTCGAATCAAAAAGTTCTTTCAATCGGTGTGCAACTTGAACCTCGTTTCCATCTGCTCGGATCTATCCCTGCAGGGTTTTCTGACCCCGGTGGGCTTTCGATCAACTTGATTTCCAGTCATCATGAATCCAACACAACGGTTCAATCTACAGATCAGCTGCCAGCCAAAGTTGGTACAACCTTGTCCTTGTCACACATGAAGTACTGGTATGGTACAGCAATCTCTTGAGTTCTGAATTTAGGCAGCGCAACCGGCTTATTGCATGATCCTGCGAGCAGTTTACCACGATCTCGTCATTTTACTCTTGTCGTCCATCGTGCCATTTCACTAATCCCAGTGGATAAATACAAGTTCTTGAAGTTCCCCGAATAAAGCAAAGATTTTCACACAGTTAATCCGAGCTTCAAATCGGAAGCCGAGCTGTTAAACAGAGGCTGTCCAAATTAAGTTTGTGGACTCTGGGGCTCCACAGCTGCGGATGGCTTGGGACTTTAGGCTGAATACACCTCGTCTCTTCTCCTAACCTTATCCTTCCTCACCTTACCCCGCGTAATACATCTCCCGAGCTCCGCAATTGACGACCCCTCTTCCCAAGATCGGTTAATATGTGCTGCCACTTACAGCATGTAAGGTACGGGTACGACAGAAATTTGCTTAGATTACCCAGCTCCCAACATGGGTTTTCCCAAATGATGATTTGATTCTCTGCTTGTTGGATTTAAGTTCATCCGTTGAACCGAGCGATCTTTACGAGACCACCTGGTCCCAATTGGACTGCACAGGGTTGGATTTGAGGGTCTTGTCTGTTTACGGGACGTTGTCCGTCGGCTCTATGGCGTGTCCGCTGGGATTGCAACGCTGTAGGTAAGTTGGGACGAATGCGATGCAATGTGAGGTAAGTTAGACAAGGTAGGGATATATACCTTACCTTACCTTACCCATGACCATCATTCTCCTCTCGTTCTCATTGAATTGGAATTTATCCTGCTGGGCATTTCCGCGTGGCGCGTTGGTTCGTGATCTCATTTCTCGGCTTCGTTCTTTATAAACAACCATTCCCCCCCTCGTACATTCTGCTTCCTTTCGCCGTCCCCTGCTGCTTCTTTTCTATCACCCTCCTACTGGTTGATCAGATACGCCAATCGCACCCGCCATTGGCACAATCAATCGATCAACAATGAAGAGTCCCTCCCTCCTCCTCGCCTTAGGGCTCCTCACCCACCATGTCTCAGCACTCGGTCAATCCTCACCCGTAACCACCGATTCTGGTTCCGGCGGATTACTGAAACTCGCAGGCGGAGGAGTCAATGGACAGATTCTGCTGAGTGCAGATGATTGGTGGGGTGTTCTACGTGCTGCGCAGGATCTAGCTGGGGATTTCGGGAAGGTTACGGGGAAGAATCTGACATTGGGGAATTGGGTTGGCGGGAATTCGACTTCGGCTCTGAACACGACTAAGACCAAGCGAGCTTTGGATTTGAGTGAGAGAGAATTTGAGGAGAGAAGTGATGTTGAGAAGAGAGAATGGAGCGCACCCCCAACAGGGAAGAGCGTGCCTACTATGACGCCCTCGTGGGAGAGCAAACATCGCGATCCGCCAATGAGTTCGGAGCATGAAGCTGTAGTTGCGGATGTGAAAGCGGCGGGGACGACGGTTTATTATAAGTTCCAGCCTGTGACGAGTTTTGTGAACGTGAGTTTTTCTCTGGTCAATTGGATGTCAATTGCGTAACAAGAGCTTGGTTAAGCTGACACCTGGATGCAAACAGTACACCCTAGGCCCCGAGCAGAACTTTACCGGCCCAACACTCCTCACCAAATCCTCCGCCAAAACCGTCATAATCGCCGGCACAATCTCCAAATCCTCACTCATCGACTCCCTCATCTCCTCCGGCAAGCTCGACGTCTCGCCCATCGCCGGAAAATGGGAATCCTTCATCTCCCAAGTCATCGTCTCGCCTATCCCAGGCGTTGACAAAGCGCTCGTTATCGCCGGAAGCGATTTGAGGGGTACGGTGTATGGACTGTATGATGTGAGTGAGGGCATGGGCGTTAGTCCGTGGTATTGGTGGGCGGATGTCCCGGTTAAGAGGAAGAATGGTGTTTGGGCGAAGGAGGGGAGGAAAGTGCAGAAGGCGCCGAGTGTCAAGTATAGGGGTATTTTCATCAATGATGAACAGCCGGGATTGACGAATTGGGCGAAGTAAGTTCAATCTACTTGGTTTTTGTTTTATTTTGGGGTGGAGATGCTGATGCTGATGTGTTGCTTGCAGTGACAATTACGAGAGAGGGAAGTGGGGACCGGGTTTCAATCATTATTATCACCCAAGGGTCTTCGAGCTCTTGTTGAGATTGAGGGCGAATTACTTTTGGCCGGCTATGTGGGGGTCTATGTTTAATGTGGATGATACTGCGAATCAGCCGCTCGCTGATGCGTTTGGGATTGTGATGGGAAGTAGTCATACTGGTGAGTTTGCTTCCCTAGAGGTGTTGAGATGCGGGACTGACGGAGCGGATGATAGAACCGATGATGCGCGCTACAAACGAGTGGAATAATTTTGGAAAGCAGTACGGCGGTAGCGGAGTTTGGTGAGTTCACTTCTTCGAAATCGTGACTGGAAGTGCTGATAGAATTTCTCAGGGCGTACGACTCGAACAACGCTTCGATCAAGCCTTTCTTTAAATATGGCGCTCAACGTGCAGCTCCCTATGCAGCGAGCAGTCTTTTTACTGTCGCTATGCGTGGAAGCCACGACACCTCGATTCCCCTCATCGACAGCGAAGCCGTCATCGTCCTCGAGAACGTTGTCAAGGCTCAGCGGGAGATCCTCGCCGAAGTCTTTCCTAACACCAACGTTAGCGATATCCCACAGATGTGGTGTCTTTACAAGGAGGTCCAGAGCTATTACGAACAGCTTGGCTTGACTGTACCAGAAGACATCACGCTCTTGTGGACCGATGACAATTTTGGGAATATCAGACGATTGCCGCTCGCTAATGAGACGTCAAGGAGTGGTGGCGCCGGTGTCTACTATCATGTTGATTATGTGGGAGACCCAAGGAGTTATAAGTGGATTAATACGATCCAGCTTTCGAAGACTGTGGAACAGGTGAGTACCCTTCCCTTGATTGGTCATCGTAGAAGCCGGGGTCTAATGGCAATAGATGCAACTCGCGTATGCCCGTCAAGCGGACCGTATTTGGATCCTCAACGTTGGTGATCTCAAAGCTCTGGAGGTACCCATCAACCACTTCCTGGATCTTGCATACGATACTCCAAAATGGGGCTACGACAGCACACCTACTTGGATCAAGCTCTGGGCCACTCGAGAATTCGGGGCTGAGCACTCGGATGCTGTAACATCGATCATGGACCGCTATGGAATGTATGCCGCTCGAAGAAAATACGAACTTCTCGATCCCAGCTTCTACAGTGTTCTCAACTACAACGAAGCCGACGCTATCCTCGCACAGTGGGAGAGTCTCGCCGATGATGCGCAAGGTGTTTACGACGATCTTGACAGAAGCGCCAAAGCAGCTTTCTATGAGCTGGTCCTACAACCCGTTCTTGGTGGACAAGCTGTGAACCAGATTTACATCTGGGCGGCGAAAAATGCGCACTGGACTATTCAGAAGAGGAATTCGGCAAACGATGCTGCGATGGATGTGCTGAAGGCTTTTAAGAAGGACGCGCAGCTTACAGCGAGGTATCACGATTTGCTGGATGGGAAGTGGAATCACATCCTGGATCGTAAGTTTCCGGTCTACCACTCTTTTTGCTTGTACCCTCCGGACTGACGGCTGTAGAAACACATCTCGGCTACACAGGATACTGGCAACAGCCAATGCGCAATACTGCACCTCCTCTTTCATTCGTACAGGAGCTCGAGACCTCACTCGCAGGCAATATTGGTGTCGGCGTTGAAGCAAGCAACGCCACAGTAGCAGGTGACGATGCCTACCATGCCAACTCAGGCGGGACCCTGGTGCTTCCGCCCATGGATCCGTATGGGCCCAAGACCCGCTGGATCGATATGTTCGCTCGAGGAGTTGCAGGCTGCCAGTGGACTCTCTCGCCATGGGCGCCTTACGTACTTCTTTCTGAGAAGACCGGATATGCAGGCGGTGAGAATGGAACAGATACAAGAGTCTACGTGTCCATCGACTGGGCCAAAGCTCCTGCAGCACCAAACACCACAACCGTCAATATCAACGTGACATCTTCCTGCGGAACAGGCTGGGGTAACTACAATGCGCCCATGATCCAAGTACCAGTCACCAACGTCGCCGTCCCATCAGACTTCACAGGTTTCGTAGAAAGCGACAAACACATCTCAATCGAAGCCGAGCATTCCTCCCGCAACACAGCCGTGAAAGGCGTCTCATATGTTACACTCCCATCTCACGGCCGCACGCTCTCAGGCGTGACTCTCATGCCCGTCCTCGCACCCAGCCAACCAGCCGGCACAGGGCCCGTCCTAGAATACGACATCTACACCTTCACCAACACATCCGTCGCTAACGTCACGCTCCTGCTCTCCCCCTCTCTCAACCAAAATGGCGGCGACCGCCCTCTCAAATACGGCATCGCATTCGACTCGGAGACACCCCAAGTCAAGCAATTCGTTGGGAACTGGACAGGCGGCGGTTCGCCTCCAGGCTGGCTAGGCGCAGTCTCTGATTCCGTCTGGGGCATGACTGCCAGTGGGAACACCACGACCACGAAACACAATCTGAGTAAGACGGGGAAGCATACTCTGAAGATCTGGGCGGTTGAACCCGGTGTGATCTTCCAGAAGATTATTATTGATTTTGGGGGAGTCAGATCTAGTTATTTGGGGCCGCCAGAGAGCTTTAGGAGTGGTGTTGATAAGGTTGGGACGTATAAGGGGGAGAACTTTGCGGGGGTGGAGGTTAGAGATGTTGTTTCTACGGGGTAGTGGGAAATTTGATTACGGGGGTGGGATGTGTTTGATGAGATTCATGAGGGGGAACAAAACTAAAATTCTAGTGTTAATATTTATTCACTATTACTTCAGCGTATGAGGGCTCGGGTGCTTCAGTCCTGCATGTTTCTCCAGGTCCAAGGCCAAAACAATAGAATGGGCTCGGGAATCGGGATGTTTCCAAAATAGGGGAGCATCTCGCTAATTCTCACGTGCATCGCCAAGGACCAAAACAATCATCCCCCTCCCGTCTTGCCAAGGGCCAAGATACCAAGACACCAAGAAATTCATCCGACGAAGCGGATTGAAAATGACTGGAGGAAAAAAGACATTCCGCCTCTGCAGCGGAATTGGCTACGAATCTGGGGAAGGAGTGCATGCTGGACGCCACATGGTTGCTGATAGATTTGGATGGGAATGAGGTTGAATTTGTGGTTTTTGGCTCTTACATTGGAGCGTGAAAGCCGGATGGTATGATTACATTGAAGTCTGTAGGTAAGGTTTGGAGCTTTAGAATTGAAGGGTATGCCACGTGGGAACTCTAACTTTGTTTTTATGTACTGGAGAAATGTAATTGACCATAGGTCCCCGACTTGTGGGACATAAAGTTGCTTGAGCAATTTTGAGTTTCGGGGTCGGGTAGATCGCCCCATGCCCAGCCACATCCGGAATATCTTCTTTACCTAATCTCCCCCTCATCGCCTCACCCCGGAGAAACTTCAGTGGAACAGCGTCGAAGAAATCTGGAGAGCTCCAATCTTTCTCCAGATTCAAAATATCCCACAGGAACCAGGTACCCACATACCCCTCGTGTCTAGCTTGAGCCAAGAACCATGTGGCTGAAAGGAGTCCTACCCATTGGTGCCCACAGGCGAATATCAAAGTGAGGCTAATGTCACTAACCACAACGATGACTTTGGACCGGTACGCATACTGCAATTCATCTAATCGTCAACTTTTCCGTCTTGGCTGCTCAGGGCAAGCTCGAAATTTACATAGCAAACAGCTCTCGAATCTCGGACCATCTTCCAGTATTCTGCTGTGGCTCGTCCATTCCAAGCACTGGATCCCTGGCCATGCGTCCAACGACCTCTGTCACCGAGACGGAGGAATCTCGCTCTGGAAATGATCTGTTGATTTAGCTTACCAGCTCCCTGCAGGAAACTGGGTATGATGGCATTCTCGAAGCTCTCCCTGTCAGTACCCAGGGTAAAAAGTATAAGAGACTTCAAGATCTCCCAATTCTGTAAACTTTGGTCCCTATCCCTGATCAATTGAGCAAGCTTCTACTCGCAGCCAGCTTGGATTCATCATGAAGTTCATTCACGGTCTCGCTGCTTTGGGCAGTCTTGCTACTGTCTCGGCACAATCTTGCAATGCGGACAACTGCCTTCGTGCTATGCGCTCGCCGGAGCGCATTGCTGAAGCAAGAGCTTTCTGCGGGACCTATACGACGGCGACAGCTTCAATTCCAGCTTTTGCTACTCAGGCATGTACCGGAAATGTTGCGAGCCGTGTGAGCAGTGCCTGCAGCTGTATTGCCACAACTTCCGCTCCTGCAACTTCGGTGAGTACATCCCCTGGGATCGCGTGTGGAAGGCACTTTAAATTTCTCGTGCTGAATTCAAATGTCAGGTTCCAACTCCCACAGCTTCTGGTTGCCCCCCTGATGGCACGTACCCCGCCATTCCACTCCCGTCTGGAGCTTTCGACTTGGAAGGATATGCCAAAGAGAACCCAATTGGACCTGTCAGTGGTGGAGCCGGAGGACCAACAACCACAATCTCTGCAGGAAGCACAGCTGCCAGCTCTGCTCTGATCGCAGCTGTTACTGTAAATTTCAGAAATTATGTTTCTTGCTTAGTCTAACTTTTTCTAGGGAGCAAACCCCTTGACCATCATCGTCGAAGGAGAGTTCGCTCTGCCAGCTCGTCTTCGCGTCAATGGAGCAAACAAATCCATCATCGGTGGCAAGAATGGAACGATTGCGAGAAATGGCATGACTCTCATCAATGCTACCAACATCATCGTCCAGAACTTGAGATTCACCGGTGTTCTTGACAACGATTGCATGACCATCCAGAACACCACCCGTGTCTGGATTGATCACAACGATCTCTCCTCCAACCCAAACATTATCAAGAACGGTCCTGATCTTTATGTAAGAGTTCCCTCCATCCCATATTTCACCTCGTAATAAGCTAACCTTACTCCAGGATGGACTCATGGACGTAATTCGCGCATCGGACTGGATCACCGTCTCATGGAACTACTTCCACGACCACTACAAGGCGTCTCTCGTCGGCAACAACGACCAATTCCGCGCCATTGACTTCGGATATCTACACCTCACTTACCACCACAACTACTTCCGCAACCTCGGCACCCGCGGAAACGCAGGTCGCTTCGGACACCAACACTTGTACAACAACTACTACAAGGACTTCCGGTACCAAGCAATCCACTCTCGATCCGACAATCAGGTCCTTGTTGAGGGCAATGTATTCACCGGTGATACTCGTGAGGCATTGAGCACGTACGGATTGGTCATTCCTGAGGACTCGCCGAATACCTCGCCGCTTGGAGATTTTGAGATTGATGGGTATGCGAACTTGGGTGCTGAGAATGACTTTGGTGGATCGGGTGTCAATATCACCCAGGTCGGAAACTTCACGACTGCGCCTTATAGCTATAAGTTGACCCCGTTGGCCGATGTACCTGCTTTGGTTGTCAGATATTCTGGCTTGGGCAAGTTGTAGTCTACGCGCTTAGCCATTGTACGATGTTTTGTGCATAATCTAGAAATAATGTCAATTTACCAGCTCAAACAGCACAAACCATGCAGTTCATGCATTCGCAACGCATTTTACTCTCTACTGAAGTGATACATCACCTTCCACTAAGACACACTGCGACTTGGCGAAAGTATCCAATGAACTTAGATCTCCAACAGCGTAAAACTCTGCATTTTCGGAAGCACCAAAAAGAAGCCGCTCTCGAAGCTGGAACAGAACTTTACATAACATAGCAAGCCTGAACATCCTCTTCATCTCGCCTTTCAACTGTCAATTAAGAACCCATCGTGCCCTCCCAGCCCTGGATGTCCAATTCGTCCCAGTACACAAAATCCCCAAAACCCGCCCTCATCTTCTCAAAAGCCTCCGCAACAACTTCCAAACACTCATCATCCTTCTCCCCAAGTATCAACATCGTCAACGACAACCTCGTCTCCTTCCTCATCGTTTCATCCTTCTCATACGCTCTCACCCACAATCTATTCCTCCTCTTCTTCAACTCCTCCTCAATCTGTGTAAACACCGCAATCATCGTAATCGTCAAGAGCAAATAATTACAGCTCGACAATGGCCGATGCCCGTTCACATCTCCCTTGATATCCATCTTCAAGACGTCGAGGAGACCGCGATTATCAACGATCCCACCTCCCAATCGATCGCTCTTGGTGGGCAGTGAGCGGATAGTAACCTCATAGCCAGGTGGTGCTGACGCTTTGGCTGCAGCGAGCATCTCCGGGGTGATGGTGGACTCCTCTTGTTTCCCAAGGCTGCGAAGTTTCCTCCCTATGGATACCAACTTCTCCATATCCATTCCAGCGGCCTCCATTCGGTTGACCAACGATGTTCGCTTCAGCATCTCTTTTCCAGTCTCAGGATCGAGAGTGACTTTGGCTTGGGCGATTCGCATGCTCGCTGGTGCTGAGACGGCAGGGATGTCTTGTTCTGGGACTCGTTCGGGAATCCACTCTGCTTCGCGGTAAAGATTGAGGATTGACTTCTGTTTGTAGAAATGGTTTGTGCTTGCGTTGAGGACTCCGTGGACGTCAGTTATGGTTCAGAAAATGTTTCGTTTGAGGGCCTTTCGTTTGAATGTTGCTCGGCGGGATTTGGGCGGGGTGCAGACCTGCATTCGGATATTAGCAATCGTGAACAGTGCCGTAAGGTAGGCGAATCGAAAAAAATGCTTAACAGAATGTATGATCAGCGTACGTACTGAAGTGAAGGCACCGACGAAGTCTTCCTTGGGACTCTTCCCATCGGGAAAGAAATTCTCACCGAAAAGACTAGACAGCTTCCCATAAAGTCCAATCTCGCTCTTAATATATCCCAGTCTAGTCGCCATGTTGTACAGGTGCATGATACACATCGGTTCAGGAAAGTTGTCCCACAACAACATGCTGGCGCTGTACACCAACTCCAACCCCTCCATCAAACCGACACTACACAGGAAAGGAGAATATTCCTGCAAGCCATTAGAATCGGTCGCCGAGAATCATGACGGAGGAATCGTATCCAGACCATGGCTATACTTCAATTCGCCGAGCAAGTTGACAAAGTCATCTTTAATGCCTTGTAGGATCTCGCTTTCTCCCCCTGCACGGTCGGGATCTCCGTAGAGCTCAGCTTCCTTCTTGAGGAGTTCACACAGAACATCGACGGATGCACAGAACCCACGTCTGGTCTTATTCTCTCGTTCAAGGAATATATCGACGTCTCGACGAGGCGTGAAGTTGCTCGCAGAAGCATTGAGAACATGCCCTCTGATCGCATTTATCGACCAGCCCCAGAAAACAGTCATGGAATCGATGATACATTGAAGCTGGAAGATGTGATGCGGGCGGATTCTAAATTCGGATTTCCCTCCAGGCTTCTGCATCGCAAGAGAGGTGATGTCTCCTGCAAACTCGGTCAGGCCGTAAAGCCGTCAGTGTTTGTTCCCTGGTTCTCGGATGGTCCAGTCAACCGTTTCCAGGAGGGGCTTTTGTCCTTTGCAATTGATTCTCTGCACAACAATTGAGGAGAATAGGTTCACCAAATCATGCAGCCAGTTGATCGCATATGTTCGACGCCACTTTAGTCGTTGTTTCGGGCTGGCCGTCTGTAAGTCAAGCTTCGGATCCCAAGTTTGGTAGATGGTAGATAGCATTGATTTTGTGGGCACGCCTTTTCGATCGGTCTGGAAGTCTTTGATAAAGTCCACAAGTGTGTTGTAGGTATGAACGAAGAATTGCTCCTTGACATCGGTATCGCCCCCGATCGCGGGTTCAAACTGTCCCGAAGGTAACGCTGAACATGCCTTGAGCCTTGTCGACATGTCCTCTTGTAATGGTGTTCATGATGACTTTGTATGATTCTTGACCTGGAAAGTCAACGAAGACAGCTGCTTCCGTTTGCTTGACCATCGATATCGCAATGTTGGACAAGGTTCCTGCCACAGCGCCATTCAACTTGCCAAATGCTACATCTAGCCACAGAGATTGCACATATTGCCTCAAATCGATCCATTCCGCGATGGCTGACTGCACAGCCATAAGGTACTCGGTTCCGGTTCCTTCTTTGCCTTCAAGGATACGCTAGCTTTCGAATGGTACATCGTGGAGCGCGGGGGAAGGAGGTGGCTTGGCCTTCGTCTTTCCCTTCTTACCCTTTCCGCCTTTCTTGATCCTCTTTTACTCTCAATGCTGTGTTGGATGCAGGTTGAGATCCTCTGTCATACATATTTCCCCCTTCAACGACCACTCAAATCCTCCAATGTGCTCAACACCATCACCAACCGCCAGGCATTGCTCCTGTATCGTCCATTCTACACGATTGCACCAGTCATTACCTCGAGAAGAGACCCCGTCCGATCGCCTGAGTGTATTGAATTACGCATCCCCGATTCCAGTATTCGCCCCCGGCTCGCACATCGTCTTCCCCTTGATACAGCAGATGATCGTGTTTCCTCCATCGCACCAGCCAGTAACCAAGAGACCGTTAACACACTGTTTGCCTTTCCGTACATCGACACATGTTCCACCGAAGAACTTTCCAGCATGAAAAGCAACACAAGAGGCTCGCTTTTCGAGATTGACTTCAGTGGTGAATGGGTTACCTGCCACGAGTGACGCGGCGGCGGAGAGGAGAGTAAAGGTGGTGGTGAATTTCATGATTCGAGCTGATCGAGCAAGAGACGTGATGATTTTGACTGTTGAAAGGGGTGAATTGGTTGCTCGTAGGGTCTCTTGAGTTTGAGGCTTGCTGTTGTCTTTGGCCACGACTCGAGGAATCTCAGTACAAAGAGACGAAACATCAATTTCTAGGAGACACGTAAGTTAAGTCGCTTCCCAGGTCCTAATCGCATTCCTCTGGTACCAAGTCAGTGTTATAAATACCTGAATTGTGGCTTGCCGAGACTCCCTTCTCAATCCCCAAACACTTCAATTTCCTCGTCCAACTTTGTGACTGCCAACAACTCGACTACACTGGTATATTATTTCTGTACCTGGTTCAGGGCTGAATGGTGGCTTTCACTTCATTGGCTCCACGTTTGGCATATCGCTAAACTTATTTTGGGCCTGCCAATCCCAAACATCAGACGAGTGCTGGCAAATGACAGGTAGGGAATAGGCGGGATCCTTCGGCTCAGCCTCCCCCATGAATTGTAAGACGGGGGAATGATCAAGTGAAAATGGACGACAGTCACCTAAATCCCACGTCGTTCTGCGATGCATCTGCATCACAAACAAATGTCAAAGATCTTCTGACTTGTAGCAGATATGAGATGCTATTGCTGAAGAAACCATCTTTTAGTCGGACAGAAATCTAACGCCCTTACCACTCTCCGTCGGGAAACCCCTAGGGCAGGGTAACCTCCTCATTTGCCCATTTATCAAGCGACTAATCAGCGTGCTACGGCCAAGAGTGCGGGGTACGTGCGAAGTTCGCATGGAGGAATTTTTCCTTGCAACTTTATCATTTGCTCCTGTTCGACTTCAAGCAAACAAAAGCTACTCTTCAGAGAGCATTTTCGTGTACTTGATTTGATCCCAAGTTAGCCATTGGTTTCCATGGTACCAGTCCTGCGATGTCAGATCTGACCCCTCCAAGCGAAGCAGAGCTGAGATCCGGCTTACGAGACAAGACCGTGATCGTAACAGGCGGTAGTCAAGGAATAGGATTCGCCATCGCCCATTTATGTGTATCAAGCGGTGCAACAGTTATCATTGGCGATATCAACTCGGATACTGGTGAGAAAGCGGCCACTGAACTAGGCAACAACACCCTCTTTGTCAAATGCGACGTCTCAAAATGGAGTGATCAGCTGCACCTCTTCTCCAAGGCCATCTCTCATTCCCCAAAGAACCGTCTCGATGTCATGGTGTGTAACGCAGGCATCAATCCGGAAATGGTCTTTTTCAATGCCCCGGACGACAAGGAACGCGCTGAAGCACAGACACAAGTCAAATTCAATTACCTTGCGGACGAGATGGACGGAGACGAGTTGGCACGTCCACCAAGCACTATTCTGGATATCAACCTCTTCGGCGTCATCTACGGAGTCAAGCTTGCTGTGCATCATATGAAGAAATTTGGAGGAGGTCGGATCATCGTGACTGGCTCTGCAGCAAGCTACATAGGCATGAGCCCGCAGGATGTATACTGCGCATCCAAACATGCAGTTCTGGGTCTTGTGCGAGCCACCTCTCAGAAGCCAGAATTGGAACAGAACAATATCGCCATTGGACTGATTGCGCCCTGGTTGACAGAGACCGCAATGACCAGTAGTGTGTATCAGCCGTACACTAAAGGAGCTCCTCGGAGCTCTCCAAGTGATGTTGCCGCCGCGGTCGGGATGCTGGCTGTAAGAGATAGAGAGCAGGTCAATGGCAAGGCGATTTGGGTTCAAGGCAAGACCTATATAGAGGTTGAGGATACTGTCGCGAAGTGCTATCAGCCCATGATTAAGAGCGCAGACTGAATCTTGATTGACTGGAGGACAGCAATAAACTTAGAGAACAGTCTGGGCTGTTCAAATTCACATCTAGTCTTCGCAAAGAATCTTCAAACACATTCACAGAGTTGCCCCACTTTCTCGGAGGCGTGGAACAAAACAGCAGGATGCATGTGAACATCGTGCGAGGGCCGTAAGATTCCCACGACCGGCCATGATAAGAGGTCATAAGATCAGATCACATACTACTGTTGAGGATTGCAGCGCTGAGACAAAGGGTCAAAATTTTCACCAGTATAACAAACAGTCGCTTAATGCTCGCCTAAAAAAAGGGCCATATTTGACAACTACTAAAAAAAATCAGTTTCGACTTAGTGACATAGATTGCACCCCACTTCGATTATCATATCATCTCAGTCAATCTGCGAGACAAAAATTTCAAGATTCTCGTCAAAACGTAAATATATATATATATGGTTAGCTGGTGAACCGCTTTTTCAACCGTCTCTACACGCAACAAACTGGAATAACAGAATAGTGTATTAAAATCACTTCACAATATAGAGGCACCATGCAAGACTTTCTGACTGAATATCCTTTTCATTTTTAAGTGGAAGAGGGGACCCATCCAGGGCGATGAATGCAAGATGACAACCGAATATTGGCCAAGATTCGAAGGCATCCGAACCCACCAAATATCCATCCGGTGTCTAAGAAGAAGCCGATGATCCCAAATATCTGACCCGAGATGACAGTCCATCATATGCGGTTTGAGATGTAGGGAATTATGGTCATACGCAGACTTCGATTCTAGGGGGTTTCGAATTCCTAGGTCGTGGAGGTGTGGTTCGATGGCTGCGAGGAGACCGGAATTTTGTTGCGAAACATATCTTTATACACAATCGGCATGGCCCCCACAGCAAGGTCCTGTGCTCTCGTCTGATATAGCAACCATATATCCAACCAGCCCATCCAGATCAATCACCTTCCTGCCAGCCATCCAGAAGTGCCAATGTTGCGCCTTCTTTCCTCCCTGCTTCCCTCCCTTCTGCTCCGCCTCCTTCTTCGTCGCCGATCTGGTCTTCCTCGCAGACGGTGGGTCCGACTTCTTTGCTGGCGTCCTCTTTCCCTGGAAGTCTTCCTTCTTCCTGAGTGTCTTCCTCTCATCGTCGTCGTCGTCCCGCTTTCTCTTCCTCTTCTCGTCCTTCTTCCTCTCCGCCTCGTCCCTCGCTGCCCTGATATCAATTAGCATGAATCAGTGAGATCTGATTTGATCTTGTGTCTTACTGCTTCGCCTTCTGGCAATGCTTACACTCGTCCTTCTTCGAGTAGGTCCAGTCGTGCGGAAAGCAGATATTCTCGTGCCTGGTGCACCACCTGTACTTCCCCTTACTAACGGTCCACGTGCAATTTCCCGCGGAGATGACATTGCCGTTTCTGAGGGTGACAGGCCCGGACGCGCCTGGGCACGAGTGCTGAGTTCCAGTCGAAGCGTGAGGCATTGTGACAGGAGACTGCTGTTGAAAGCATGCGTGCGAATGAGGGAGTGTAATTCAGTACTCGATCCACGGGACTCGAATCGAGGCAAATGAAAAAATGTGCAGAAGGAAGAACTTTGATTTCGAGAATTCAATGTGCGATGTCCTTTTATGTGCGTGGATCATAATCAATTTGGTGGCAAAGGCGAACTCTTCGAAGTCGAGTGACTTCGGCTTTGTTGACATTGTTTCTTCGCGGCAAGGAACAAAGACTCGCGTAAATTCTGGGGCACGATGCACGAATGTCTCTTTGTCAAGAACACAAACACACTCGACCCCGTCGAAACATTGGCCTCAAGCACAGGATGGAGCGTTCACATCGGCTCATTCGAGTAAGCCCCCTCCCAACGACGCAAGAACCGGGGACTCATCCTCGCCTGGTCAAGATCGCGCAGGCCTTCGCAGGCTTGCCCATATCGAAAACATGCTTATATTTGCTACCTTGTCGGAAACAAGGCTATCAGCGAAAAAGCCTTGTATCACCGCCTACAAATGAAAATTTCAATGGCGTATATATACGCTGACTACATGGTAACTTGTAGGAGGGACCATCTGGGAACATAAGCCTTGGCATCTTTATCTCGATTCTCGAAATACAATAATTGTCAACAATCCTGCCTCCAATCAACAACAAGTTCAAGTTCCAACCCGAAGATGATTGTCTCAAATTCGCAAGTCATGATGACCTCGCATTTTTCGGATCTCGAGTCATCAAGCGAAGAATCCGATGTCAATCTCAGATCGCGGGGTAGCGGGACCTGAAAGTGGGATGTGGAGAGCCCATGATCCAAGTTGCGGGGACAAAACAACCTTCGTTCGTCTGTAGCTTAGATTTCCGGCCCGAATGAAATNTTGGAAAGATCCTATGGAAGTACACTTCCGCGTCTGGAGCACGTAGAACTCCGAGTTTTGCAATTCCAGCACAGAGATCTGGGGAGGAAAAGAGGGGAAAGCGCCATGCCCAGTCGCTTGTACCTGCTTTCTCCTTAGTCACTTAGCCCGGTCCGACTGTCATGTTGATCTATGACGCGGTATGGGATTTTGTGCAGAGCTTTTTTACCTTGGCATATATACTATTGCTCTTCAAAGATTCTAAGGACAATGCCAAGACCAAAGTTCGGGACCGAGCTTAGGTATAAGAAGATGAAGGACTGTTCATATGCTGGCAATGTCTATCCATCAAACTTGGTTGTTCTGTACTCAAACCAAAATGTTGACAGCAATTGGGTTTTCTTTGCTACTCGCTGCCTCGGCGCAAGCACAAGCGACAGCGGCCTGTGGAAACTCAACCACTGACAACTTGACGGTCAAGACGAGGACTGGCACTTTCACTGGAAATCTGAATGATACATATTCTGATGTCAGACAGTTCCTTTACGTTCCGTACGCGAAGGTAATACCATCAGCCTCTCATACAGACAAATCTAACACAGTCAGCCGCCGGTTGGAAAACGAAGATGGGCATCTCCCGAAGCTCTCGACGACTCCTCCGAGTCAGTCGATTCGACCGTCTACGGCCCTTCTTGCCCCCAGTACATCTCAGCCATTCCCTCAGTCTGGGCACTGAATATCACTGGCAACTTGATTGTCAACTACGGCCAAAGTTTGCTTGACGGTGAAGCAGCTGTCAACTCAGCTGAGGATTGCTTGTCGATGGCAATCTGGACACCTGCGAACGCTACTGCAGACTCCAAACTCCCTGTTGTCCACTACCTCACAGGCGGCGGCGATGTGACTGGCGGAGTCAATATTCCCACTCAACTTCCCCCAAATTGGGTCCATCGTTCCCAAAGTCATATCGTCGTGACGACAAACTACCGCGTCAACATCTTCGGATATCCCAATGCTCGAGGTTTGAACGGAAACACAAATTTCGCCCTCCAAGATCAAAGAAAAGCTGTCGAGTGGGTGCATGAGAATATTGCCGCATTCGGTGGTGATCCCGAGAAAATTACTCTCTGGGGTCAATCTGCGGGCGCTGGTGCTACCGATATGTACCTCTTTGCTTGGTACCATGACCCTCTCATACGAGCGTCAATCTCCAGCTCTGGTGTTGCACTTGGTCGGGCGACTAATCAGGACTATACCGGCACAAACTTCACATTCGTTGCCAAGTCTTTGGGCTGTGACTTCGAAGATGCCGAGCTTGAACTTGCCTGCATGCGCAGGGTCCCAATGCAGAGAATCGAGAATTTCGTGGGACAATACCAGGACAATTCGACCCTACTGAATACAACACAGCCAGCAATTGCATTCAATCGACAAGGTAAGACTGACTTCGCCTTCATCTGTATCTCGCTAATAACAATCAGTCGATGAGAAATACGTCTTCTCCAACTACACCGAAAGATACCAGACCGGAAAGGTCGCACAGCTTCCCAAGATCATTGGCACAACCTCCCGAGAAGCTTCAGCACTTGTACCCTTCCCAATCAACAACTATACAGCAGGTCCCTCAGAGGCGCGCATCCTCACGCAAACTCTCAACACAGTCTGCGCCGCATACGACACGAGTGTAATCCGGGATGAATTCGACCTTCCAACCTACCGCTACGAATGGGCCGGTAACTTCAGCAATATCGCTCCTCCTCCCTGGCTAGGTGCTTACCACTATTCGGATCTATATATGCTGTTCGGCACGTATCTCATTGCTCCTGGAGAGATTCCGGATTTGGAAGTCCAGACCTCGGAGAAGATGCAAGATTACTTCTTGGACTTCGTCACAGATCCGGGGTCGATTGGAGATTGGCCCGAGTTTGATACTACACAGAGCACTGGTGGTAAGATTGCGAGGTTTGGTGCGGATGATCAGGTTGTCCAGTTTGTGGATGGAAATGTGATCGATGGGGCTTGTCACATTCCTAATGCAACATATGACACTTCGCCATGAGAATCGATGGAGGGATGAAAAAGACTCAGCGAGGAATGCACTGAATAACATAAGTTTTATCGATACAGTCCATGGGCTAGGAGGGGAAGCGTCTATCAAAGCCGTACAGTATCATTGACTCTCGGTACCCGCCGCCAACCGTACCCCGCCATGCTAATCCGGGGAAGATTTCTTGGCCTTCGAACTCTACGACCGTCGGGTCAACTGCGGCTGTTCATTACTCATGTTGGAAGTCTCCTTCCGAAAGCACGCAAGCTACGAGAATGATTACTCACACCGGAAAAACGGTTCTTCGGGGTGAGGCAAGATGTGAGACCTTGCTCTACTCCACGGAAAGTGTAATGTGGCCATAAAACGTCAGAAACACGTTCCCATGTTCGGGAGGCGTTTGGCATTTTATATTCCGTCCACTTCGGTGCCAGAAATCCACCAGAACCCGGCCGAGATTATCATGCCTCGGACCCGACTCTTTTTCAAAACCCGATGACAGCTTCTTATCCCTGTGCATTTCAGGAACAAGCTTTAATTAGCAGCCTTTCATTGGTGTAAATAGTCTAGGGTGCCGCTTTTCCGTCCCGCTCTCGAAACGTAATAGAAGAAATATCTTAGTGCGATTTCCTTGCAATGATGTCTAGATCATTTCGACCATCCCTTTTCTATTCTTTTGCTTCTTGACTCACTCCTTCACTTAAAGGCCAGAGAATCAGCTCCTTTCAAATATATCCGACATGGATGACTTATAACAATCAAGACGCCTACGTTGGAGATTGTGCGACACGACGAGACAATGATGGATAAAGAGATCCGGAACGAGGCCGAAACCAAGACCGAGGCAGGAGGAATTGGCGCGGGGGAAAATGCAATAAATGAGAGTGGTGGCGTGCATCATGAACGCGAAAACGATCATACATCCCTTTCTTCGAAGAACATCCCCAATACCACCAGCAGCTCGAACATCAGCATCGAAGGCTCGACAACAGTAGATCCAGAATCGCCTCCTCCAACAGGCGACAACGCCGAATCTACGCAAAGCCATTTGTCTCCCTCTGCAGGTACGAACCCTGAAGACACGAGGACGAAACTCCAAACCACCATAATCGTACTCTCGCTGTGCGCATCTGTTTTCCTTGCTGCTCTGGATACTACAATCATTACTACTGCACTACCTACAATTAGCGAATACTTCCACTCGAACGCTGGATATACTTGGATAGGGTCCGCATACTTGCTTGCAAACGCGGCGTCAGTTCCATCATGGGGGAAGTTCTCAGATATTTGGGGTCGCAAGCCCATCCTCCTCGTGGCTTCTGGCGTTTTCTTCGTGGGGAGTCTGCTGGCAGCTGTCAGTGTTAGTATCGGGATGCTGATCACTGCGCGTGCCATACAAGGAATCGGTGGCGGGGGACTGATCATTCTGGTAAATATTTGCATAACGGATTTGTTCAGCATGCGAGCGCGAGGTGCATATTATGGTATTATTGGGATGGTATGGGCATTTGCGAGTGCAATTGGGCCAATTCTTGGTGGCGTTTTTACGGAGAAGGTTTCTTGGAGGTGGTGTTTTTACATCAATTGTAAGTGACACTAATGTAGTGAGATGAAGCATGATACTAATAAAATGTAGTACCGATTACTGGAACAGTTTCTGTACTCCTGTTTTTCTTCTTGCATCTACACAATCCTCGGACTCCAGTCTGGGAAGGTCTCAAAGCAGTGGACTGGGCAGGCTCGCTCACGATCGTAGGAGGAACATTGATGCTACTTCTTGGACTCGAATTTGGAGGCGTAACACATCCGTGGGGCTCTGTGACTGTGATCTGCTTGATCGTCTTTGGTGTTCTCGTCGGCGGACTTTTCGTGCTCAACGAGTGGAAGTTTGCGCGGTATCCCGTCATGCCTCTTCGAATCTTCAAGCATAGATCCAACATCGCCTCGCTTGGCGTCTGCTTCTTTCACGGAGCAGTGTTCATTGCAGGCACATACTATGCACCATTATATTTCCAAGCTGTGTTGGGAGCCACCCCATTACTTTCTGGTGTATATCTACTCCCGTTCGTCATGTCATTGTCCTTCACATCAGGACTCACTGGCGTGTTCATCAAGAAGACTGGAAAATACCTTCCAGCAATTTGGTTCGGAATGGTCATCATGCTCCTGGGATTTGGCCTCTATATCGATCTTCCAAATGGTCGTAACTGGACCAAAATAATCCTTTACCAGATTGTGGCTGGCATCGGGGTTGGTCCTAATTTCCAATCGCCTCTTCTGGCTTTGCAGACGATGATTGCCCCCAAGGATATTGCAACAGCAACAGCGACATTTGGGTTCACACGCAACCTTTCGACGTCCATCTCCGTCGTCATCGGCGGTGTGATCTTTCAGAACGAGATGCAAAAGCGATACCCCGCCCTTCTTGCAGCACTCGGCCCTGAGACAGCAGCAGCACTCTCGGGAGGCTCGGCAGGCGCAAGTGTTGGCATCGTTGCGCAACTCCCAGCAGAACAACGTGAAGTTGCCAGACAGGCTTTCCACGAGAGCTTGAAAGCGATGTGGATCATGTATGTTGCTTTTGCGGCAGCAGGATTGGTCATTACCGCTTTTATTGGGAACCATGTTCTGAGCAAGGAGCACCAAACTGTGAAGACTGGGCTTGGTGAGGAGGAGAGACATAGAAATGAAGCCAAGGAGAAGGAGAAGACGGGCCAGGATGAAGCCGTCGCAATCCAAGACGCTGAAAGGGCGCAGGCAAGGAGAGAGCAAGGCAATGAGTCGAAAGAAGAGGTCTGATCGCATCTCATAAATTTGACATACATGGCGTTGGCAGCATATATATGCATCTTACTGGCGTTATCAAAGCGTACTCGATCTTGCATGTCTAAATATTGTACATAGCCTCATATTTTCTGACTTGGCACCTTCAACATATTATCGTCTAAGAGCGTATACAGCGTGCAATGTCTTGAACAACTGTCATTGACAATTCAAAATGGTTTTGTTCAGAAATGGACTCGTGGATCCGATCCCGTCCAGAAAACAGCTCGATGAAACCCAACCATGCAAATGAACTCATCAAAGAAGATTCGATTGTGGTACGTAGCCACACATTTTCTTCAAGCCTGAACCCGTCGCCAAACTGCAATTCATTAGCAACGTGAATCAGGAGGTGGGAGATATGACGACTTACAGATCAGTCTCATTGTGGGGGGGTCGTATTGCTCCTTGGCTCAAAAATGCTCGTAGGAATTCATGAGGGCCACATTCGCCCTAACAGCTACGTACTCTCCCCACCACCATTAACGACTCAGGTTCCAGACCTTGTATATCCGATTTCCAGCTTCAGCCTTTCCAGGGCATCATCAACTCAGGCTCCAGGGATCGCCGCCTGTTCGTGACCTTCGAGAGTCTGCAATGTCAAGACTTGGCCCCGCACCCGCTCTCGAAGCCCTCGGGTAATCTTAAATTCTCTGTCGTGGATGTATTCATCAAGCTCCATTGGGTCCATTGGGTCCATTTGGGGCCCCATTCCCTATCCCATTTCCATTCCTCGCCCCAGGAGACATAAACGATATCTGTCGCCCTCCCTTTGCTGGCATGACTATTACTTTGGCAAATGCTTCGGAACTGGCTTCGTGGTCGCGAATTCGTCGCTCATGTTCTCGTACTCTCTCCTGATGTCGTCGTACTTCTACTATGTTTGTTAGCACACATCCGAAATTTACTGATCAACCTGCTATCCTGCATCCCCCTTTTCGAGCGATGTCAAAAAATTTGTTCGAGGAAGAAACTCACCCTCTTTGTGCAACCTCATTTCTTCCGCGTGCCTCAATGCCTCAGCCTCGTAATACTGCCTCATCTCATATTCCTCTTGTGCAATCCTCTCCTGCTCTCTCGTCATCTTGTCCATCTCTTCCTGCATCCTCGCTCTATCCTCCTCGATTTGTGCCATTTCCCTCGCTCTTTCTTCAGCTTGTCGTTCATACTCTAGCATCTGCGGAGTTCTCGTCCCCCTCATCACCGGTGCACGTGGCGAGCCGTTAGACGACATACCCGCAAACCCTCCCGCGAATTGCGCAAACGTGAAAGGATTACTCGTCCGACTCTGCTGTTTTGTTGGTGCGACTGGCGTGACTTTTGTATTGATAGTATTTAGATTAGAAAAGGGGGAGACTTTCTCCTCCGCAGGAGATACCGAGGAGTTGGACGAAATACTGGTCGTGGAATCGCGCGATGACACCGAGGAGCTTTTCTGCCGGCTGCGGAACACTTGTTGTAAAGGGATTCGTGTCAAGGACATCGATCTTTCATTCCATCGTCATCGGTATATATCTGTGGCGGTCGGTCGGTCTGCTCGTTCGTTGTCTTGCAGATGGTTACATTAGCTGGCTGTGCGTAGGGGCCGAGGTGGATTTTACGGAGTCGACCTTCTACGGAGGTACAACTGTGTCCACTGTCCTGCTTCTCGGCGCGGATAGCTAGTGTCAGATCAGAAGGATCGGATCATAAGCGCGCCCCTGTGTCTCTGGTACTTTGCTCTTCAAGGAGCTGACTCGATGGGTTTTAAACTCCCGTCTGGCAGAGGGGCATATCTTGGGTAAAATCGTCAGATCGTTCCAAGGATCGAGATCCACTTGCTTGGTCCATCCCTGATACATCCTGGCATTTCAGAATCAGAGTTATCGCTGAGGTGCATGAGTGGAGTGATTGACTGAGGGGGCACGGCCAGGCTCTGTTTTGATACGGATCGTGCATCACATCTTTGAGGCTCGCGGCTGGGCCTTCAGATCTCGATGAAGGACTTTCATCTGAAGTGGAAAAATATTAGGCAAATCGCATCTTGACTTCTACCCACTGTAACAAGACACCTAACTCCCCTCCAAGAAATGAATTCCAGGGAATGATAATGAACTTCGGATCAAGGAAAGGTTTCTAAAAGAGAAAATTTTGCTAGATCGTGCGTGTTTCAGCCTCGCGCTCTCGCCGCTGTAGGAGCACGTTAAGCGAGACGAACGGTGGAGAAGGATTGATTGATAAACATCTGATGCGTAGATCATTCTGTTTTGAAACGGATATTTGGGAAAATTAACCTCCTCTTCACGGACCTCTTTCCGCCTTTGCACAATCACACGTGATCAAGAAATCCTTTGTGGACTTGCTTCCTAAATATGTGCTTCACTTCCGTCTTGTAGTTTGTCTTGTTCCCTTGGATGTTCATCACAGCGAATACAACTAAGTGTGGAATCAAGATCCCACAAAATGCAGTTTCACTTCAATATGGTTTCCATTGACACCGTCTGGGAATACCCCAGGGCGGAAAGTTTCGAAACTTCTCTGGTCTATGCGATGCCACTTTTTAAAGTCGGCCTTTCGAAAGAGGACTCCGGCGTTACTACATGATAATCCAGGTCAATGATAGAAAATCGAGGTGTCCAGCGTAAGTGCGAACAGATGAATAAGTGCAAATGCTAGACCTCCCGTGTTTTCTTGCCGCCGGCAAAAACCTTGCCGGCCGCTATACAATGGTATTCGTCTAACGGAAGTCTGTTATCGTCAACATACAGCTTTCAGTTATTTCCCTCGGTCGACATTCGTTTCTGTTACACAACATTGACGTTGCGAGATATCAACGTTGATGATCTTCACCCCACTTTTCAAATTCTTCGTCTGATCACTTCCAAAATTCCATTCTGTCACGCTCTTTCAGCAATTCGAAATGAGCCGAATAATCATACAGAACACCACCATTCTCACTCTGGATGATGCAGACTCTTTCTACTATCCTGGAACGATTGAGATTCGGGACGATAAGATTGTCAGCATAGAGAGCTTCTCCCAGGATGCTGCTCTTGCTCACTTCGCTGGAGAAACCAGAATCATTGATGGCACGGATAAATTGGTAATGCCAGGCCTGGTGGACTTGCATTTCCATACATCTGTGGCAAAAGTAAGGAACCCAGTAGATTGAAGATGGATACCATTGACATTCCATCCAGGGCTACAATGACAACCTTCCACTCTGGGAATATTTGGATACCGTATGGTACCCTGCGATCCGCGCCTTGACACCAGACACAGCTCGTACAGCAGCGCTTCACTCATACATCACTGCGCTGAAGTCTGGCACAACTACCGTGAACGACATGTTCAGACATCTAGAAGCACTGGCCAGCGCCGCTCTCCAGACTGGTATTCGGGCAGTTCTCAGCAACGACGTCGCACTCCCTGAACATCGCCTCGACTCGATAGAAGACAACGTTCTTGCCTTCAAAACTAACGACGGTCTAGGTAACGGCCGTATCAAAGTTTGGCTGGGACTAGAATGGCTCCCACTTTCGGACTCTCCACTTCTCGCAAAGCTTGCCGAGACCAAGAAACAGCTCAACACAGGCGTCCACATCCACCTTTGCGAAAGTCGCTCTGAGATCGCTGACAGCATGAAGAGATTCGGTAAGAGGCCGGTTGAGATGGCGTATGAAGCTGGTATACTCGGGCCTGATTGTGTAGCTGCTCATTGTGTGCATTTGTCGGATGAAGAGATTCGCTTGCTTGCTGAGACAGGCACTTCAGTTTCTCATAATGCGGGGTCAAACGCAAAGTTGGGCAATGGTGTTGCGAGATTGCAGGACATGTTAAGTGCAGGTATCAATGTGGGACTGGGAGTGGACGCATGCGAATGCCATAACTCAACGGATATGTTCGAGGAGATGAAAATCACGTCTTACATGCAGCGCGCAAAACTCGAAAACGCGTCGTTGGGACAGCCAAGCCAGATTTTACGAATGGGGACGAAGAATGGAGCGAAGGCTCTCGGAATCAATGCAGGAACTCTCGAGGTGGGAAAGAAAGCGGATGTGATCATTCTTGACTTGAAGAAAGATTTGATATTTACCCCGCTTTTGAAAGGTCCAAATGAAGAACGAAGAAGGATGCTCGAAAGTCATTTGGTTTTTGGCTGCAATGGATCGGCAGTTGAGACTGTCATTGTTGATGGAAGAGTTGTGGTTGAGGGCAGGCAAGTGCTGGGTGTGGATGAGGAGCAGGTACGGTTGGATATGGATGCTCTGTTTCAGGACTTGGTGGATGCGATGCCGAAAGTGACCAGCGAAAGAGTGAAATGAAGAAGAATTAGAGGTTTCTAAACGATATTTGAAGATCATCCGTTGGGATGGCACCTTCTATTTGATACAACTAATCAGTTTTTGCTGTAAACTTTCCTAAAGCTCCAAGCTCTTCTTCACATGCCTTATCTGAGTTTGAGATTTAAGCATAATTTGTAAAAGGTTTGGTACAACTTTCAAGATCTAATCCGCCTTGGCGCGGTTCAACATGGACGTCATGGACATCTGACAGGTCGATGAGATTGCCCTTAGCCATCAGAACGAGAAGCATGTCCGTTCTCGAGAACTTGTCTGCAGGGACTTAGATGGTTCTGATCTATAAGCAACTGTCTTTCTGCAACAAAGTGCTTTTTTTTTCCTCGGGGAATTAGACAAGCTCCAGCTAGCTCTCCCTGTGGACTCCACATAGTCCGTTACGTCTAGCCATTTGTCGAAGCTGGCTCCCTGCGACGAAGAAAGAGACGACAAGGAAGGGTATACTCTCAATATCTCAGAAGCATTGATCTGTAGCAAGAGCCAAGATTAAGAGTAAACTTGGCATCTTTCAAGCGAGGACTTCTTGAATACCTAGGTATAGGTGCCAAAGGGTACCTAATACAGCAGCCATAGCGGCTTCAATTCCTGGCCGTATGGCAAATCGCACACTTGCTATCTCATGTAGTTGTGGTATTTGGCTGCATCCAATCTGCTACAGATCCTAACTCACACATCAGAATTACGTGCCGCCTGGCCAAGGAAGCGTTCACAAAAGATAGTGGGTTTCAAGATTGGTCACACGCAAAGATTTCAGGTTCGGGATGACGCATTGCAAGCATACTATAACATTTTGTAGCTGTTAGCGTTGCTCCTTTGCACCAAAACCTGCGATTTTTCAATCATGAGTTTTAGGTCCCCCACCAATCTCTTTCCCCAAGGCATGGATTCAAGAACGTTGTACCTAGAGGACAGAACCTCAAAATTGCACTGGGAATTAAGGATTTCCACGCCTGATTGGTCAGACTCTTAGAGATGCGCCGTGTGCTGCCGTTATGAATGTATCTTTCAAACCAGACCCCGACTTATCTTAGCTCCGACCACGAAGTTTTGATAGAGAGCTCTCTAGTTCCCACCATCGGGAAGTGTATTTCGTTTTCCTGCACGAAACTCTACATTTTGCTCTTCTTCACACATTCTCGAAAGGATTGTTCCACATTCATATCAAATTCCCAAATGGCACCACCTCGTTTCTCTTAGAGTCAAAAAGACATGGCAGCAAGACTTTGGCCAACATTCGTCTAAGTGCGCTTGACATTCTGGCATGGCACAATGGGGTTTAAAGTCTAACCAGTTGAAGAGGAAATCTGGTCGCATTCATAATTGGGCTCAAGCAGACAAAATATTACGTCCACGAAGAATTTGTCTGCTCCTATTCCAGTGTCTTCCACAGAGCCTTGAAGGGATATTCCCTGGAAAGCACAAATAAGACGTACACGATACTGGATACAAGACCAGAAGTTTTCGAACTATTTCTGCGATGGCTCTACCAGAAAGCAGCCTCAGATGTATCAGTACTGGTACTAAACACTCCAGAGCTGGACAAAAGCCCCCAGGTGGAGGATGCGCCAGAAACAAAAAGGGAAGAACTTGTCAGGAACACCGGCTTTATACAAGAGCTTTGGGATCTTCAGAGACAAATATGAGATACCCCAGCTACAAGATGCGTGCGTGGACTTTCGGGAGGGCCTTCAGAAAAGATACGGCTTAATCTTTTTTCCTCTGGAGTATTCTCATACCACCAACAAGTTCGAGGACTTTATCATCGATACTTGCGCATTCTACTGTGCCAGCGGAGTGAGTTGGCTGGAAGCCATGATCGAAACTGCATCGAAACATATATTGGTCAAACTCATAGCAGCAATGGGATCAGTGAAAGGCAAACCAACGGCAAAGAATTATTATGTAGATGTTTGCGCAGAGGACTGTGTAACAGAGCTGAGGTTAGGCTCACACTAACTACGTTAACTGGACTAAAAGATCACAATATTCAGCGTTAGCTGAATATGCCTAACTCGTCCTTATATTACCGACTATTGCCACGTGCCCATTACAGACTGTTTATCTTCTCCAGATCATGCTTCGGAAGGCTGGGAGGCGTTGAATGCTTGCCAGGAGGAACCAAGTGCAGAGAGCGTCGCTTGTGAAGACTTCTGACTTCATAGAGCTAGAACCAGTCTTGCTCGGGTTCAAGTATATAGTTTTTACCGAGGAAAGAGGAAAAGTCAAGGAATCTAACTGTTTCGTGTAGCATCTGTACAAGTCTGGTGGTCTAAACCCACCCTCCAAGTTTCTGTTGGCTCGGCAAATCTGTGCCGGCACAAATAGTTCAAAGCACCACACACCTTGCATGACTGCATTGGCCTAACTCCAAGTGGAAGGTCGAACATAACCTTGCAATCCTCAACAAATCAGACTCGCATCCAAGGTATTGATGATGCTCAACGGAAAAGCTACGTATAGTGCCTGGTGCGGCTAAAGGCTTCGATAAACAAGCTTCCGGGTATCTTGGCGTGCCACCTTCCTAAAGCTTGTCTTCCTCGAGATCTTCGGTGATATGGTGCAACGGTGTACGGACTTGTCACCTGCTGAATCTAGTAATGAATAGAAATAATCCCTCACGAATCTGTGGATCATTTCCGAATCTGAGTGAGAACAATTATTCCGCAAGTACAAATAGTGCAGTGAGTTCCTCTCTTTCACGTTGCTTTTCACATCCCTTGGAAAACCATCATGGCGCTGTTGAAGACTGTCCTTTCGGTTCTTGCCTGCGTCTCAACGCTAGGTGCAGTGGTGATACCATCTCATCATGCTGTCCACGAGAAGCGAGGCAACTTGCATCCGAGATGGGCCAGACGAGATCGTGTTCCCCCTCACAAGCTGTTGCCCATGCGAATTGGTCTGGCGCAATCAAATTTGGACGTCGGATATGAGCATTTGATGGAAGTGTAAGTAAGACCTGTTAGATTTTAAGCGCGTTCTGATAATTTGAAGTTCAAATCCTACGTCGGCCAATTTCGGGAAACACTGGACTTCGGAAGACGTGATCGATGCCTTTCGTCCTTCTAACGAGACCGAAAAAGCGGTCCGCGAATGGCTGACTGACAGCGGTATTCTTGCCTCGAGAATCTCTCATTCAGAGAACAAAGGATGGTTCGCATTTTATGCAACCGCTAAGGAAGCTGAGGATCTTCTTTACACTGAGTACCACGAGTACGAGGACACGAAGACTGGCGGCATTCTGCCAGCATGTGACCAATACCATGTTCCGGCACATATCCGACAACATATTGATTATATCACACCCGGTATCAGAATGCTAGCTCCTGTTGAGTCTCACAATTCCCAGAAGAATGCTCTGCTAGCAAAGCGAGACGTTGCCCTTGCTCGGAAGGGACTGGACAAGAGAATCCTCCACAATCTGCTCCATGCTGAAGCATCTCATCAACCAAAGCCCGACGACCTGAGCACTTGCGATGTTGCGATCACACCAGCCTGCGTTGCAGCTCTATACCAAATCCCCAAGGCGAAATTGAAAAGCCGCAACAACTCACTAGGAATTTTTGAATCTGAGTTGCAATTTTTCACCCAGAAAGATCTTGACTCTTTTTTCACCAATTTCACAAGTTACATTCCAAACGGAACCCATCCTGTAGCAGCCAATATTGATGGAGGACAACAGGCGACTGAGGACCTGTTCGAAGCTGGTGGAGAAGTCAACCTGGATCTTCAGCTCGCATATCCAATTGTTCATCCTCAAACAATCACCCTGTACCAGGTTGATGACTTCATCGTTCAGGCAGATCAGCTCGACACTTATACATATGGCTTCAACACTTTTCTAGATGCTCTCGATGGGGTGAGTTGGAAAAAGTGCAGAGAACCGTGAACATCTGCTGACGTTCCAGTCCTACTGTACTTTCTCGGCGTACAATGAAACCGGTAATGATCCGAAATTGGACCAAGCATATCCCGACAATCGTATCGGTGGCTGGCAAGGTCAATTGATGTGCGGGGTGTATAAGCCAACCAACGTGATTTCGCTTTCGTACGGGGGACAGGAATCAGACCTTCCGATTTCCTATCAAAAGCGTCAGTGTCTCGAGTACATGAAGTTAGGACTCCAAGGAGTATCGTTCTTATACGCTTCTGGTGACTCAGGTGTTTCAAGTGAGTGTTCACTCTTCTCGTGGGAATAAAGGCTGACCAAGTGCAGACTATCCCGGAGACATTGACGGGCCGACTGGTTGTCTCGGACCAAAATTGGACGTCTTCAATCCTACCTGGCCCGGAACTTGCCCATATGTCACTTCAGTCGGCGGGACGAAGGTTTACCCAGGATCCAAGGTCACAGATCCACATCCTGAGAGTGCAGTTTACGATCCCGCAGGGCATCCATACTCGGTTAACTTCTCCTCCGGAGGAGGCTTCAGCAATATTTACCCCATCCCCAAGTACCAAGCTTCAGCTGTCGCCACCTTCTTTGAAAAGCATAACCCACCTTACAAATACTACTCCGCGCTGAGCCCTGATACAAGCAACACTTCCACGCTGCCTGATATCGCAGCCCTTGCCGGAAACACCGGAGGAATATATAACCGAATTGGAAGAGGAATACCAGATGTTGCTGCGAATGGCGATAACATTGCTGTAAGTCCACAAGATCTTTATATGAGTTGAAGTCTGACTTCATTGATCGTAAAGGTGTACAATGGTGGCAACTTTACACTATCTGGCGGAACCTCGGCAAGCACGCCCATCTTCGCAGCTGTCATCAATCGCATCAATGAAGAACGAATCAATGCAGGCAAGGGGCCAATCGGCTTCCTTAATCCTAGCATGTACGCCAACCCTGCAATGTTCAATGATATTGTGAATGGTGAGCAAAGCCCAGATTCCCGTGTTTGGTGATCTCTGATGTCGTGTAGGAACGAATCCAGGATGTGACACGCCTGGCTTTTCCGCTGTGCCTGGGTATGATTATTCAATCCAAATTTTATCCAGGCGTGCTAATTGACCGTAGATGGGACCCTGTGACGGGTCTTGGAACACCAAACTATCCCAAGATGCTCAAATATTACATGGGCCTGCCATAGGAGCATCCAGGCGAATGGGGCTCACCTCCCCGTAGGTCTAAACCCCGGCGGCACCATGAGACTAAGTACAAGCGGAAAATCCTCCCGGGTTATATGTGGCGATGGAAATGATGGTAGTGGCAATCTAGTGTCTTGATCTCGTTTGCTAGGGTTTCCACTTGCCTGCATGCTCTTTGGGTGTGACGCGCGCTGCCAAACGAACTTCAATTTATGAGCGAACAATTGCAAATATTCATCGCTTGTCTCTGTGTGACCTTGAGTCACGATGTATCCGTGAAATTCTTTTTCCACGGACTTGGTGACCATGTTGGGTCATGCCCAATTTGTCTCCGAAGTCGTTCTCGCTTAAGTCTGTCTAGATTCATGGTACCGATTCATTAGGCCACTTAATATCTCTTGATAGTCAGTCGTCTAATAATGAATTAGATCATACGACAAGGAATATTTCCTATTTAGGACAATGTTTTGCCAAAATTTCCTGGTGAATCATTCATCGATCCATTCTACTTCCACTGCTGTCAGGAAGCGAGCGCACCAGGCATAAAAAGCCCAACTTTCCTTGAACGCGGACCTTCGCATTCAAAACACGACATAAGTTCGAGCAAAATTTCGAATATCCACAGATATTCCACAAATTCACGTTACGCACACTCCAAAGAACGCCCCGTTCCTTCATCATGATGTCTGTCGCCCGAACATTCCGCCAGAAGTTGCCATGCAACCTCAAGGCCATCTCGAAGTTCTCGCAAACAGCAGTCAAGACACCTGCTGCCAATATCCACACCGTGAAGCTTCTCGAACTACACGACACACTCCATGCAGCCAAAGAGCCCGAGCTTCAGTTCCGTGGTCTGCGTATCCCCGGTTTTCCTACAAGCCCAGCCACATCACCGCCACGTATTGCTCTTCACATCGCTGGACGAGTCATGAACGAGACACCCACCACGTTCTGCAGCATGTACACATCGGCCATCACTTCGGCTGCCGGTGCAGCGAAGCAGTCCATTTCTGCCATGATCTCAGATTCTGCCCAGACACAGATCAATAGAACCCGAGAGAGTCATGGTCGCTTCCAAAACAAGTACCTCTATGGCAACCCCAAACCTTCACCAAAGCCAGCCAGCTGCGAGGTAAGTAACATAATTGGGTGCTACTTTGGATTTACAGTCAAGTCGTCTTGTCCTGCTTCAAAACTGACATTTTCCAGAAGTCCAGTAGAGTCGAGTCAAAAACAACACCAACTTCTGCCGCGGTCTCTGAACTCAAGAAGGATGTCGCCACCTCTGTATTCGGTAACAAAGTCAAGAAAGCTCAACGTAGTCTGTCCAAAGAGGACCTAGCGAATGCTTTTGACCTGTAGGAAAAGATATCTGCGCTGGGAGGAAAAGATGTCCTTTGGACACAAATCATTTCGTACACCATTCCTTTGTGCTTTGAGCCAGAATGCAAATTGGACGTTGGGACAAATGAGGCGTATATCGAGTTGCAGGCTCACGCCTCGAGCTTGGTAGCTTAGATAAATCTATAAAATTTCACAGTTTTGAGCTAGACAGCGGTGTGCAGACAAATGCATCAAAAGCAAGTAGTAATGACAGCGAGATGTGATGCATGCTCGATTCAGAATCTACCCTCCGTGGGAGGTGACTGCTTTAGGAATGCAAGCAAAAGGCGAAATGTAATATGATCACTTGGCGCCCATTGATGTTTGTTTATCAAAATTAAAAGTCACTTCGATATAAAAACAGGCGTTACATCACACTACGCGTCTGAGAAGAGGATATATGACGAGAAGGAAACGAGCAGGCATTGAATTAATTATGGGAACCCTGCAAAGGATAAAAGATATCATCAAACAAATCTTTAAATGAGAACCAGACTACCATTCACTTCTTCTTTATTTGAACTCCCATGCAGGGGATTGCCGGGTCTTTCCAATAGCCTCAAGTGAGAGTTACTTGCATCACAGAATTGACTCGCCCTTGCCGCACTGTGTTGATATTCACACACTTCCCAGGAAGTGACCCTCGAAACGCCGAGCAACCACAATCCCGACAGCCATAACCTACCCAAGCTCCATACATCCTGTCTCCATTGGTGAGGTAGACTGAGTTGGTTGTGGGGTCCATATTCACACATCCAAGGACACCAGAGTGATGCGTGTAACTGCCGACTTGACTGAGTGACATTTAAGTAATTGCCCGGTTCAAAGTATGGAGGGAATAAGTACCAGTTCGTATCTTTGTATTCGTTTGCTTTGGGGAATGTAATATCGCCATCGCGCTGTGAGACAGGAGCTGTACCGAAGACAGTAGCGACAGTAGCCAACAGATAAGTCACGGTGTACATGGTACGCATCATTGAAAGGTATTGTGGCCTTCAAGACTTTCTTGGAATGTAGCCTTCGGTACAGAGTTTTGAACTGGGATGGGCAAATGAAAATGGGCTCTCAAGACTGCATTTATAATCCTTTGCCACGCCAATCGATGTTCAGTATGTTTACTTCCGTTTGAACTCTTGCTTGCATACCTGCCTGTTCCTGAAGCACACAATGAGGAAACTTGAAAAACTACTTGGGAAGTTGGTATGCAGTCGTCAAGCCCAAGTGATACAGTAATGTCCGGACCTGCTTCCGGTAGCACCTCGAACAACCATCGTTTGCCCGCTCCGGAATGACAATTTGATCGGTATGTCGGAGGCTCAGACTCAGGGAATTGGCAAGATCTGAGAGGTCTCATGTATCGTCTCTGTCTATTGGAATTGCTTCTTCATTCAATCTTCCCAAATATGTATCTTCTCCTGCTTCTCCAAGACATCTGCCAGCGCAAAGGCCTGATGTATCCCAGTTGAACGCCCAATATCGCGAGCTCGGTCTACGATCCACCGACGGTGGTCATCAGACCCAGTGCTCTGTCCAACTATCAACAAAGGCCAAAAAAGGCTGTACACAGCATGAGCATGTACCGATGACCCAGGCAGCAGCTCTGGAGGTGGCTTTGCCTTCGAGTTGTGCGGTACCAGGAGGGGCAGAACTCCTGAGTATTGTGGCACCGTCGCACAGATATCTATGCCTAGCTGACGAACGAGATTTCTCGAGAGCACTAATTGGTCTTGCTTTTGGACAGTAATCATTTCCGCTTGCCGACATATTTCTTGATGCAGAAGAATCCGGCAAGTTCTAAGGTTATTCCAGAAATATGCAGCCCAGAAACTGGGGTAAACGTGATAAAATNCACCCCAGACTAGTCGCTCATTACAGTGCGGCTGCGAAATCTTGAACGAATGTTCTGTAGGAACAGAAATGGCCAGGTCGTAAAGTTGTGCATCCAAGTCCTGAGCCGCCTTGATTACCGTCCCAGGTGTTCTAAAGACTCCCTCCTTCACATTCGCTCTGAACTCCGCAACCTCGATGATCATGTCACCTAGATGCCATGCGGTGTCCAGATGTCCCATCAGCGTTGCAGCGTGCGATCTGGCAGCAAGCACGCCCGATGGAACCCGAACAGACCGCTGCAAACAACCCCGCGATATGTCCCCGCACATTTGGACGAACAGCTGCATACCGAGTAGAGATTGGAGTTGTTGACGCCCTCTCATCTCTATGATAGCCGTTGCACCTTTCGTATGCATATCGCAGTCTTGAAGAGACTTTTGGTTCCTGCAAGTGATGGTCTCAAAGGTGGCTAGCAGCATGATGGATATTATGGTGCTGTCTTTAATTGCTTCATCCGGGGACATCAAAGCTTTGTTGATGCGGCGAATTGCAACTCCAAGGTATGATCGAGCTTGTATGAGGATCTTAGTCGACTGGACAGTGTTACCATATGCTGCGAGGGCCACTGCATTGAGGCTAGCGGAGAAGCCCAAATTTCGACTATGGCTCGCTCTGAAATCTGGAAGGTACTCGAAACATCCCCGAATGAACACTTTGTCACGAGGTACGTGGGATGCGAGGAAGAGGTCAATGGCTCTGTTGGTGACCGGCTGAATGATATGTGGGGGTGGGCTGAGACTCGGAGAATGGTGCATAGCATCTTGCTGCAAGGGGCCAGCTCGTAGGTATTCGACAGCTGGGATCTTCTCCGCGTCAGGCCCAACAGATGAACTGAAGTCGGCTACTGTCCTGTTCTGGAAGAGTCGGTCCTTCAAGTCGTCGTATCGAGGGCACATCCAGCCTGCTTTGATGCACTGTCTACATTCCGGCTCGGTCTCGTCGCACTATAGGCATAAGAATCTATTCGGTTATTATCTGCATTGACCTACCCGGATCTTCCTTTTTCTGCATGTTCCACATCCCATCGAAAGCTTCCCTCGACGACTCATCGCGATGAAGCGTATCCAACTTGTCAGATGCGACGTACAGAGTGCATGGTATTCATTACTTGGAACTCGCTCACTACGCGTACAGCTCTTCCTCTCCAGTCATGAATAGAAGGTCATCGTTTCCGAGGGTCCATGACACCACTGCCGTCGGATGTCGAGATGTTCCACAGGACACAAGGCTGCAATTAATTGATGCTGCTGACTACTCGCTCAACATGCGCCACATCACTTGGCAACAAGAGATACTAGTCCGGTTCGGATATTATTGCGATGCAGCCAATCAAGAGGGACAACATTCTAGCGGGGGCCTGTAAATATTCAGGGGTTCGAAGTGGCGATGGGAAATTGATTTCCTCGGAGTACCAACCTTGAAAGGTCGGTGTTGCTTTGTCAACTGCTTAGATACACCTGTAGACAGAAAAGATATGTTAGCAGTAGAGAAGAGTATATATAGTTCAAAGTTTTCCTCCCTAAGATAAATTGGGTTTTCGTCTATTAACAACTCTCTGTATTCTCACATCGAAAAGCAATCTCAGTTATCTTCTACAATCGACGAACCGAGAAATGCCAAAATCATCAGTCCTCATTACAGGATGTAGCGAGGGAGGAATTGGTCACTCCCTCGCCCTAGCGTTCGCTCGCCAAAACTACCAGGTCTTCGCAACAGCCAGGACGATCTCCAAAATGTCATCAATGGCTGATAGTCCAAATATTACTTTACTCGAGCTCGACGTCAATACTCCATCGTCAATTCAGGCTGCATTCCATTCTATCTCCAAGGCCACAGATGGCAGGCTCGATATACTGTACCACAACGCAGGAGTCCGTTCCATTACCATGGCTATTTACAGCGACTGGGCTTTGGCTGAATGGACTTTCGGAACGAACTTCTTTGCAGTAGTGGAGTTGACAAGGGTTTTCATGCCATTAATTCTGAATGCTGGACCGGGAAGCAGGATTGTCTTCTCGAGTAGCGTCGCGGCTGTGGCGCCCATCCCGACCCAGGTTATTTATGACGCGTCGAAAGCAGCGCTCAAGATGTATTCCGATGTTCTCAGACTTGAAGTACAGCCCTTGGATATCCATGTAGTCAACATTATGACTGGTGAGGTAGGCACCACGATGGCCGATCAGACTTTGGAGAAGTTACCAGATGGTACGTGAAGAAGTTTCTTTGATTGACACTTAGCTAACAGACTTCAGACTCCCCGTATAATTTAATTGTGGCTATCATTAATAAAACATGGTCAGACAGGAAGAATGTCATGCCGGTCGGGAAATACACATCCCAAGTTGTCGCAAAGGTCACCGAGCGAACACCTCCAACAGAAATTTGGCTCGGTGGCAATGCAACATTGGCTTGGGCGATAGAGATATTAGGCATACAGTGGATGTATCGTCTTATGTTTAGGAGAGAGTATGGGCTAGATAGGTCTCTACTCAGCAGTATGAAGCAAGATTGAACAACACGTGATCGAAAAGGGGTTCGAGGATAGGGCGGTAGAGAGATGGATGTTGTTCAATCTCAAAGGTTAGGAATGGGTTGTAATGGGTTATTTTTTATGATATCATAGAACCAGTGGTAAATTAGTGGCATCGCGATGAGCTCACTTCGGGCGACCATTAGTAACAAACAATGGAAGCGAGACGTCTAGCTTGAACTAAAACTTGGACTGGCACTGATGGTTAATGAGTTACAGACACCGAGACGACTCTCATCCATAATTTGATGCCCCTTCCTTTTGATGTTTGACAGCAAGTCACAGATTTCGGCCAAGATCTTTTATCGGGTAAAGCTGCCTTATCCAACAGAATTTCCCAGCTTTGGCAATCTCTATCTCACAACTGATGATTACGAATGCTCGATTGTGTCTAGGACTACGAGCCAAACGTGTCACTATATTACCCTTGGAGTCTCACGAAGATACCACAAGCCATGAACTACCTCATTCAATGGTCTGAAAGCAACCCGAATAGCCTCCAGTCCATGAATTCTGCACCACAAAAACAAAACTTCCTTGATAAGATTCGTGCACGAGTCTCGGACAACCTTGTTCCTCTCCAAACAGCTGATCGAGTCGTCGCTCTTGGTCTAGCATTGCGCAACATCAAAATAGAGAGAAAGAGGATGCGTATGAGGATATATGTCTCCGATCACTGGGAGAACTTCGAGACACTATAACCATCGGATAATGGGTTAGATCAAGCACAGAGGAGGTAAGATACCTGTGAGGCCGCAGCCCAAATACTGATATTAATTTCTCCAGTGATTTGATACAATACCTCAAGACCCTCAGCTCCCTCGAGGATGAGATATCGCAGATCTTGAAGAAGCATAACGAGCTTAAGGACATGGTCAGAGATTTCAGGATCAAAGGATCGCGATACTCACTTGAGCAGCTGCGACAGTACGAAGCCGAGCTCAGGATCCTGGAGAGTGAGCACACAGCTAATATGCCGGTACCCGATAGGCCGAACGTGGTCAGTGATGCACAGAATCGTGGTGACGATATATCTGAAGTGTATGAGACGGCTGGAAGAGTGGGAGGTTGAAAGCGAGTATCACATCAAGGACGAACGCTAGGAGTCTTTTGTACAGCATGCGATTGAATGTCTTCAGGGATGCATTCAACTATTTCTAGGATACGGCGATGATTTTTGGGGTCTCGTGCCTAGCTCAATCATTCATGTTGCGGTGCGTCTTACGTTCACATCTGCGGAGCCAGGCAAGCAGGAGTGGCATCTATTTCAAAAAGAAAGTCATACCATTGTATCCGTAACTATAGCATCTCCAGATTATCCTTCCGAACTTACTTCTCACTCACACACATCTAGTACCCATTCTATAGCGGCTCAAGAGGCAGTGAAAACATTCTCGGCTACACTCAGCGGGTCGCCCCTTCCAGAATGGCTACGAGTCACTCGTGCAATCAGGCTTATTCGAGACTTCCAACGTCACTCATCGAAAATGAACACCATTCTTTCAATATCATTGTGCGATATTACTATTCCCCGCTGTGCTTTTTACCACAATGCCAAACTTCCACGGATTCTCCAAATTCTACCTCACCGACGGAACGCAACCCATCCTTTACATAAATGTCAACCTTATAGCTAGACGTGCAGAGAGTTCTCCTTTTGGACCAGAGCGATTTCCTTTCTCCTTTGACCTCGAAGATATGCCAAACGTCATGGAGAATATCATGGCCTTTGAAGTAACCGTGGATCCCAAAAACATGCTAGCCGGCGATCTCCTGGACACGATGACCAAGATGTACATCAAAAACGCGCTGGCCGGTTACCTGACAATGGTCGACAAGGACACAACATCACGATACTTCCAGTTGGAGGGGAGGCTGCTTTGTCTTGAGAACGCGATGGACGATTTGTGGTACATAGAAGAGAAGGTGGATAATACCTTGGCGGGATCATCTAACGATCTGGGCCGCGACGAGTACGCTTTTCTTTAGATTTGGGTTGTCAGGTGTATAAGTGACTAACATAGATATCTCCAAAATTACTGTTGTCGTATGGGCTTTCTGCAAAACGAGATGTCGAGGATCAAAGAGCTGTACTCAAGTTGGTATACGAAGCGTAACCGCGGAGAAAACCCCCGCAAATGTCAGGACTGGAGCCGAGAGCAGCAGAAGCAATACGACGATATCTGTTAGACGAAAACAGGAAAAGAGATCGGCTCTAGTGGAAAGTTTGAAAGAAAGAGACATGGGACCGAGCATGGGGAGCTTGGAATTTGGCAATCCTTCTGGCTTGAGTGGCATTGAAATGTTGGCCGCGAGTAGCCTCATTGTCTTCGGGGAGAAGAATACAGCTCTGTGGATGATAACTTCATCGCTGCAAGTGGTTTTCGTAGATCAAGCAGAAAGAATTAGGCGCATGCTACAGATTATCTGCGTACTCTTATCTCATGAACTTAGTACGAAGTGCCATTTTCATAGATCCGCATAGCACGAACCTGGGATTTCTTCCTGCCAAAAATGACTGCACGTGTATACAGGAATAGGTACGTATTTGAAAACGAAGTTCAAGCGGCTGTAGCTCAGTAGAGTCGTTGAGAGACCGAGCCGAGGATTCAAGTCTGCCAAACTACATTCCGAGTATCCCTGCACGAGCGAAGAGCGGTCTGATCTCGATAGCCTGCTGCAGAAAGAAAAATGCGGAGTACTGGGGAGTGGGATGACGAGTGATGGAGTCGGGATCATAGTAGAATAGCGGGGTAGTATTCAAGATGGAGAGTAATATTATGGATGCATTCTTCCGAGGTGGTTTTTCTCGCCCAAAAATTCTGTCCGTGCCGTTGTCGGTTTCCATGTCCATCAGGATATTTGGCCGAGCGGAGCAAAATAGCTGGGTTTGCTCCTGCAAGATTTCTGGGTAGGCTCTTTACAAGAGATTTCAATCGGTCCGTCTTGAAATATCAGCAATGACGGAGCTCATATTCTTGCTAAGTTGTATCTGTTATGGTGCTAGTTCCCAGGTTCTCGGGACCGAATATCTTGGCTTCCCCTTCTTTTGCATCACCGCATATCAAGCAGTTCTGTAATCTTGTATCCGATCTCGAAGAACCGCGCCGTACTTAGTGGTACTTTGGTTCGTGCGACTTTCAAGGGACAAGATCTTTGCTGGAAGTATAAAGTACAAAGCTTATTTGCGGTCTGATTGGTATCTTTACACGACGTGATTCCTCGCTTGATTATGGCTAGATATGCCCACGAGCTTTCTTTTTCCTGCCTCAAAAATAACAAACAACGTCAGTATGGCTCATGTTCACATCGAATCGGAGAACCTGCCCATTACTCTGGGTTAGAGCAAGAACTGTTGAGCTAGCCCCCCCTCCCCCCTCCAATGTCCAACGTCCAGCCTCCATACTTGGCAGTGCTCTAGGCAAGACCCATGTCCACTTTTGACCCTGGATTTCATGGTATCTACTCGTTCATCGAAAGGCAATCAGAGAAAATGTGGCAGTAGCGCGAGCTAGGGTAAGTAACCGAATTGGTGAAGAATCCTCAGACTATATATATCCAAAGGCATTTGCCTGAGGGACATCCTGCTCTGCGCGTTCATCTATCTCGAATCGTAGTACATGATGAAGCTCACCCACCTCCTTGCCACTGTTCTTCCCCTGGGAGTCGTACTCAGTGCCTCTCAATCGCCACTTTCAGTCAAGACCTTAACCGGTATATTTACAGGTCTTCAAAGCGCAGATTATTCAGCAGTCCGCGAGTTTCGCAACATTCCATATGCTCAACCTCCCGTCAACTCCCTACGATTTCTTCCACCCCAGCCGCTCCGACCATCGGTGAAGCATCACTACTCTACACGGTTTCCACCATCCTGTCCTCAATTCCTGTCCAACTCACCGAGCTTCTGGAACCTGTTAGCAAGCCCGCTGCTCGTCAACAATGGCAATCAAAACCAGTCGAGTAGTCTTAGCGTGCAGACTGCGTCGGAGGACTGCCTGAGTCTAGCTATTTGGACTCCGTATAATGTGAGCGCGGATGCTAACTTACCGGTGGCGTTCTTTATGACTGGTGGAGGGTTCTCGACTGGCGGTGTTGATAGTATGTATATTCTCGCCTGTCTTCAACAATGTCTTGAGAAGTGCCGCCCCAAGCTATTAAATATGGCGAAACCCAAAACATACACCTACGAAAACACACAACTACAAAATAATGTGCTCTACTTAAATGCTGACTATCGCGAAGTCACAGGTCAGAGGCCACAATCATGGGTCAACCGGACCCAAGCACACATCGTTGTCACTATCAACTACCGCGTCAACATCTTTGGTTTCCCAAACACCGCTGCTTTAGACAGCCCCAACCTCGGCATTCTCGACCAGCGCCTTGCTCTCGAGTGGGTATACGCCAACATCGCCTCCTTCGGCGGCGATCCAGACTCCATCATGCTCTGGGGTCAATCAGCAGGCTCTCAAAGTGCAGACTACCACAATTTTGCATTCTGGGACAACCCCATCGCCAAATCAAGCTTCTCTCAATCTGGCACCGCTACCAAGCCACTATCATCAGCAGACTTCACCCACTCAAACTTCACGTTCGTAGCTCAAAGCCTAGGATGCGATTTTCCGGATGAGCCATTTGCAGAGCTGGAGTGCATGCAGCAGGTTCCTATGACGGAAATCGAAAACTTCGTAGGTAACTACAAGGGTTCACCGTCCATTAAATTCGGACCCATCGCCGACGAAGTCGTGATCTTCTCCAATTACTCAGCCAGAGCAGCTGAAGGGAAGATCTCTCCCAACCCAGCCATCTTCTCAGATACAGCCAACAACGACGCTACGTTGAAACCATGGCCTATCAATAACGCAACGGATGGACCGTACCAGCCCGTTATCACAGCTGGCACTCTTTCTGGCTGGGTTTGTCAGACGGCTAATACAAGCATGTACCGTGCTGCTGCGAACCGGACGACATATCGCTACCAATTCGCTGGCAATTTCTCGAATCCGTACTCTTGGCTAGGAGCGTATCATTCCAGCGACTTATGGATGCTCTTTGGGACATACGACCTTTATGGTGCAGCAGTGAACGGCTCTGGTCCAACAGATTTGGAGATCGCGACTAGCGAGGCTATGCAGGACTATGTTCTGGCTTTCATGAAGGATCCGGTAAATGGCCCGTTGGGGATGGGTTGGTTGCCGTATACTTATGGCTCGAATGTGCTCCGGTTTGGTGCTGGTGGTGTTCCGGTACAGAATGTTAGTGGTTACGAGATTGATGGGCCGTGTTTCGGTAATGGGACGTATGATCCGTTTCCTTGAAGTGGCTGGAGAGTTGTTGGCTAACTCTGGAGTTGCGCGCTTGGATAACTAGAGTGATAGCTAGTAAAGAGAGCACGCCCCCGGATTATATTCCTCTACCAAGATCATGGATCGCAGGAGGATGCTCATCGTCGCATCCATCAAGCCGCTGGAATTAAATCTTCATCATGCAAGACATTGCGAGCGGATGTAGCATTGAACAAGGATCAACATCATCAATCGCATGGATTGTGAGGATGATCGGTCTCTTGAACATTGCTCATGGCAACTTGATCTAACAAAAGCCTGTGATAAAACTGCTGTCTCGAGATGCCATGATCTCGACGTTTTGAAGACCTGATCTAACATCATCGGAGGCAATTGTGGAAGGCCAAGGTGCTAAAAGCGCTGATACTACATGAGTGTCAAAGTGCAGCCAAAAGCTAGAAAACAAAGATTCAGGAGACACATGAGTTTCTGATACAGATACGGTGGATTTCGATGAAATACTAAGCAAGCCGTTTCAATGTCACCAGCGTGAAAACAATATTCAGAGTCAAGTAGAAGTACCAATGAAATACGAAACATCGCAATGATGCACTGTAGGTCAAATTGGGACACAGTTTCTCAAAAAGAAGTTGGCCTTGCACTGTCGACCTCTTTTCCAAAAGCCCCCGCGCACCAGCGCACTTGTAGAAGTGGAGCCAGATCTGGCAGTACTTGGAATTGACATACCTGCACCGAAAGTGATATACATGTCTGTAAAAGTATAATAAGAAGTTTGAAGTGTCATGACTCTGACTATAGCAGTAAACGCATTATTGAAAGCAGTAACAGAGAAGAGAGAAAGAAGTCGTCGTTCATCAAGCTCCCTTTTCTGGCCCAAGCTCCAGCTCAGCTCCACCGCGCTTGCAGCCGCGTCAAAAAAGTTTCCGCGTCTCTCATCCTTCATTCAACCCCGCCAAATCACCACAACACACCTCTCCCCAACACCACAACGCATCTCCCAATCCCAGTCCAAGCCACCACAATGCCACTCGACACATCAACCTACTCCCTCGCCCTCCTCCGCCTCGACGGCCGCAGATGGAACGAACTCCGGCGCCTCACAGCCCAAATGCGGACCCAAGCCGCCGCAGACGGAAGTTCGTACCTCGAGATGGGAAATACAAAGGTTATTTGCACAGTCAGCGGACCGAGCGAGGGGAAGTCTGCTGGAGGAGGTGCTGGACAGAGAGATAGAGCGAATGTGGAGGTCAGCATAAGTGTTGCGGGGTTTAGTGGTGTGGATAGGAAGAAGAGTGCTGGGAGGGGTGATAAGTGAGTCTTTTCCCCTCATTGCTTTCTAATCTCCCTACGTTTTGGTTCTTTTCAAGAGAGCACGATGCTAACAATACCTACCCAATGTACTAGACGGCTCACCGAAATGTCCCTCACCATCTCCTCCGCTTTCTCCCAAACCCTCTCCACCCACCTCTACCCCCACAGCACCATTTCCCTCTCCCTCCACATCCTCTCCCAAGACGGCTCCCTCCTCGCCGCCCTCCTCAACGCCTCCACCCTCGCCCTCATCGACGCCGGTATCCCCATGCGCGACTACATCTGTGCTTGTACGGCTGGCTCTACTTCCTCGTATTCCTCGAATGACGAGAAAGCTGATCCGTTACTGGATTTGAATAACATGGAAGAACAGGAATTGCCCTTCTTGACGGTTGCCACGGTGGGTAATAGCGATGATGTGGTCGTGTTGGTTATGGAGAATAGAGTTCAGGTGGGGAGGTTGGAGGGCATGCTTGCGGTGGGTGTGGATGGGTGTAAACAGGTTCGGGAGATTTTGGATGGGGTTGTTAGGGAGAGGGGGAGTAGGATGTTGGAGGGTAGTAAGATGTGAGAGAGAGCGACAGAACTAGGAGACTTGACTACGGTATCTTTTGCTGGTGAGGGGATGGATAGTCGTGGTAGCGGCAAACGGCATATCAGAGCAGAACCAGCCATGCATGATTGAAGGGAGGATGGCTTGGGTGAGCATGGACTACAGGTGTCATATGTGGGAGCACTTAACACTAAGGGGCACGAGAACAGTGGACGCTGTTCACGGCTGCTGGGTATGGAGGCATTGGCTGCATGGGCTGCATAGAAAGGCTTGGAGGCATGATACCCTGGAGTTCCGGAGTCCAAAACGTACAAATATAGACAGGAAGAAAGCTTTCGCAGTAGAGCAAAGTATAAATCACATTGCATTCCGTGGAAATTCGATATCCCAGCTGCTGGTCTAGTCCTTGAGCACTTTAAGCAGTATTGGGGACGCCAGCTTTCCATCCATTTCATCCAGGGTCAAGTCAGTTACTCAAACCCATTGTTTCAACACTTCGACCTGTTGCCGTGTTTATTTGATAAATGATACGAAGGACTTTGGTAGAAGTGGTGCAAGGAGGAATGAATGTCTAACGGCGAGCTCGCTTGCTTGCTTTTCGAGATGTTGTTGATTGAATACAGCTGCTTGACCGCAAATAGCGCCATCTGTTCTTCTCCTTCTGACTTTACTTCTTCAATAGTAGTAAAACTTCCTCGAGCAGAAGCCATTCAAATTAGATCCCAGGGTCAGGAAGGTTAGCCTGTTATAATGCTTCACCGTTCAACCTTAGGCAAGATTCAGGAAGCAAGACCAGTACGTGAAAGATGCCATCAGAATCCCATTCAATTCATTTCATAGCTATTTTACACTCCATTTCCCACTCCACTCAAAGACCAGTCAAACTAAAGCTCATCATGAGGCTCAGCAACCTTCGTCTCCTCCACCTTGACCTCTTCAACAGTAACAGTCTCAGTCTCCTTCGCATCCTCCGCCACAATCGGCTCCTGCGCCTGCTCCTCACCCACAACCGGCTCCTCTGGCTCTTCAGGAATCAATCCCTCCGGCAACTTCTTCTTCGCCCCTTCACCCAAGCGAATTGCATCGACCCAGTTCTCAATCGCCTCCTCGCTCACATCCGCCTCGACGACTTTGGCAGCTGCACCAGGTAGCTTCTTCCACCATCCTCGACGGCCGTTGATGGCGATGACTTCAATGTTAGAACCTAAGCTCAAGGCATTCTTGATCTTTCCGTACCCGGCATTTGCTTCGGCGAGGACGTAGAACGGGAACAGCTTGCGTGCGTGTTGTTTGTGCTTATGTGCAATTTCGGAAAGGGCTCCCACAGCTGCGGCAGCCACTTCATCAGGTGATGAGGGCAGAAGTGCCAGGATACATGTTCCTGTTCTAGGCCCCAAACACTCGGTTTCCAACTCTGCCTCAGTCGCAAGAATAGGGATCGGTGGTGCAGGAAGTACAACAGGCTTCTCGGCCTCAACTTCAGGCTGTGGCGATTCGGTAGCTTCCTCTACGATCGTCTCGTCTGTAGCTGCAGGTCCGCCTGTCTCTCCCTCCTTCGAAGCTTGGGATTTCGACGATGCCTCAAACTCGGCTTTCGCCTTGGAAGCTTTCTTCGAATCTTTCGACTTGGACTTGACCTTGACCTTTGCAGGCGCAGGATCCTGATTCGGCTCTGCTGCTTGCGTCAAGAACTTCACCATTGGCTCCTTCTTCATCTCTCCATCGTACACGATGCCCTCTGCCTCCTTACCTCCCGGAAGAAGCAACAGAGTGGGGAACTTGCTGATGCCGAATAATTCCAACGAAGCTTTCTCCTTGTCCGTATTCCGGATCTGCGCAACGTTGATGCTGCCCTTGAAATCAATCGCAATAGCCTTCAACAATGCGCTCGTCTTTCCCTTGTCGGAGAACAGGATCGCCTTTGCTGTCTCATTCGACTCTGCCAACCATGCCTCCAGCGTCTTGTCATCCACTCTCTTCACCAGGTTCGGAATCTTGTCAATCACCGCATCGACTATTCCTTTCGCTGTTCGAGGTCCTTCGTATGGTTCGACAATCGGTCGTCCTGGTGTCTTGCCTGGCTTGACGATCTTCAGCGTTGGGAAACCCTGCACGCCCATCTGGCCGCAGAAGGGCTTGTTGCTCTCCTCATCGCAGTCGATGGCTGCTACTTTTGCCAGGCCTTGTAGATTGGCGGCGGCTTTCTCGTATGCGGGTTGGAGATTCTTGCAGTGTCCGCACCATGGGGCGTAGAATTCGACGATCTGTTGTGGTTATTAGCTGTGGGTAATATGGTGCGGGGTCGAGGGGACGAACGGAGGTATAGTTGGATTGAGCGATCAGGCGGTCGTAGTTCTTGCTATCGAGCTGGATGACTTTGCTGCTCTTCGGGTAGAGACCGGCATTGACGGGGAGAGCTGCGAGGAGAGCTGCTGCCGCAACGGCGAGAGCTTGAGTGTGGACCATCTTGTTGATTTGTTTGGTTGGTTTACTACTGAGCTGTAGCAGCTGGTGGGTATTATTTCATGAAACTGTGGAGGTAGAAAGAGAAAGGAGGCCGCAGAGCAGAAGTAGTAGAGAAAAAGTGGCCTGTTGCAGCTGCAGGCCTGAATAGTGACAAGCTGTCCTTTGTTGTTGGCGGTGGAATGGTAGAAAGATTTCGGTGGAGGGACGAAAAGGCCACTTTGGCGTGTTTGAAATCCGGGGTAAGAGCTAGACAGGGACTGGACAGGCACTGGACAGGGGGAGCATTTAGTGCATTCTAGCGCTTTCAGGGGTGAGCTTTCGGCATCTGGTGGGGCGTGATCCCTAATCAGACGATTATTGGCCACCTGGCTTTAGCCTCTTTCTTAACTGGAAAGACATCACTCCATCACCCAGCATTCAACCACATGGATGGCCCGCAGAAGCATCAAGAGCCTCAATGTAGATGCTCTTACGCCAAAAAGAAATCGATGGTCCCATTCAAGGTGACAAGGGCCTTCTCATAACTCCACTGATTCTACCGAAGCCCGTTGCTTGTTGTATATACGACTGCAGTTGGAGGATGATCAAATTACTTCCCTGCCACACCAAGTTGCCCTTTCAGTATCTCTAAGCTCTTTCTCTTTGACATGCGATGCTGACTTGTTGCCATTTGACTTACAATATATTTGGTGACTTCCATTGGTCATCTTTCCCAGGTTACTAAAAACTTCTAGTCTGCCATCTATGCTTTCTCTTCTTCTTTCCATTCACTGGCTTAACATTCTTCTTCTCGTCCGGCATCGTTGGGCCGTCCATTTTACCTAGTATCTTTTGATCTCGCTGGAAAGCTCGATGAAAAGCACCATGTAGGTTTGCACACTCCTTGAACAAAGCTGGTGCTGGATGGTGGGGTATCTCAGGCATCCGACGGCCTTGCTATCTCTTGAATTCCTCCACAGAGATTGCCATCGCGCGCTTGAGCGGGTTGCTTGAAATTTTGGCTTCGGGTGACGGACGAAATGGCAACTCGGCATCTATTGCTGTAGAAATTGGATGACTGCTCTCCATGGCTGAATCCATGCTTGGCTGAGGCCCCACCGCAATCGCGTCTTCCACAGCAGTTTTCTCCGGGACATGATCTACACGCTCACGCTGCCCACGATTATAGTCGGCGAGGAAATCCTCCAAATGAGGCAGCATGTCTCCTTCGACTTCAGAGTAGGCCAGCATCAACTTGTACGCTTCGTCCAACTGGTCCTGTATCAGCGGCGTGATTTTCGTTCCATGTCGAGGCTCGACACATATGCGATATCCGCCGCCAATACAGCGTTTAGCGTCGAAGAAAAGCTTCCCAGAGAACCTTTTTGATAAAGCCGTGACATATCGCCTGCTCTGTCCAAGAAATGCGCGAAGTACATTTGGTTGGTGGCTTCTTACTAGATATGCCGTGGGTTAAATCCGCAGCATATACTAATTACTTAAAAACACATAGACCTGAGACCATGGACGAGGATAGTGAATATGGATTCCATGGTCATGGATTCCAGGAAACGGCCCAACGTCTTCCTCCAAGCGTCGGCACCAATTCGCTTTCTCGACTACGCAAATCAATACATGTCCCACAAGCCGGCTAGACCTTATACTTACAGACTCTGTACCAGAACTCCGACTCGACTCGATAATCAAAGAAGTCCTTCCACTCCTGTAGCGAGGTATGCTCTTTGCCCATATTCTCGCGAACTTCTTCCTCGATTGCTACGAACTTGTCCACGAAGGCTTGGTAACTTCCGAACAACCCAGACTTCTCGGCTATGTATGCTATGATGCGGAATACCGAGATGTACGCCATTGTTTCTGGCCAGCTCATCTGTCTCGAAGTCGAGGATTCCGGCGAAGATGGAAGAGAGAGAGGGCGGAACCTCTCGCTTGTATCACGGGTACGGCGCCTATGAGTGTCGCAAATTTACGCTTTGGTGCAAAAAAGGCATTCACTGCTCATTCACTGCTTACTGTTTCACAGCGCCCTAGAGACAATATCATTTTGAGATGAAAGCCTACTAATGCATTCTCTGACAGCGCCACGCGATTGCAAGGGAACCAATGAGTACATCTATGATTAAGGCGGAGGTTGATGTTACGGACAAGATAGAAACTCTGCAAGTCGGCACCTACGCCTATCCCCAACTCTCGATGTTTTTATGCGAGACAAGTTATATGTCGGTCAACAGTCACAGTACCAACAGGAACCATGACTTGATCTCCTCCCAAGCCAATGGCCAACTTCACACCTTCATCTGCTGGCATGGTTCCTAGCCGGCAGTCGGTCCCTTCCATGCCTACTCGTACGAGCAGTCAGGCATCGGACGTAGACTCACCAGACGGATCTCCTGAAATTACGGACAGCGACGTTCGGGGGCGCTTTTCGTCCCTTTCAAGACCATCAACCATGACCTCGGCTGGTCTCTTGACGGGCTTGATAATTGGTTGCTTCTCGTTCTCTGGTGCCTGGGTGCTGATTGCGTCTCTTTCGGCATCTGCTATGAACTTAGTGCTTGCTGCTTCCAGGACGGCGCTCTTCTCCGCCGCAGCCGTTATGGAAGTGTCGACTACTGCTTGATATGCAGTATTCGGTCCTACTGCATTGTCTAAATCGCCTGCATCGTCGTCCTCTTCTCTTGCCCGTTTGCGAGATGTGATTTCAAGCTGTGCTGGTCGGATTGGGAGAGCTGAACCACTCTCTACATCGGGGAATTTTGTTGGCTTGCTTTCTCCTTTGTCCCGGGGCACTTGCGGCATTCCAGGTGTGATTATTCCAGCGTGGCCCGCATGGCCAGTATCGATCCTACGCATTAAACCATAGCGTAAATTCTCTTCATCGGTCTCACCATCGTCCCTCTGTCGCTTTCGAGAGTTGACGACTTCTTCGGGTTTCGCCGCATAGCGCGTCGAGCCCTGCACCTTTTCCAGAAAAGGGACTGGCTCCCTTCAGCTCAGTATCAACCGCCACCTCGTTCTCATCCCCTCTCGCGGTCGGTTTTGCGCCACGCTTCTGATACCCTTCTAGAAACTTGTCCATCTCCTGCAAGCAGCCACCAGGACCAGGGTTCCGCGACCACTCAAACATCAACGCATACGCATTCTCCAACTGCTTCTTGATCTCCTCAGACTCCAGCATCTGCGGACAATTCGGCTCCACCCAAATACAATGACCACCAGTGCTCGACTTCCTTGTCTGGAAGAACAGATTCCCATCAAAACGCTTCCCCAGAGCTCGTACGCCATCCCCATGTAAACCGACGAACGAACTTGGAGCGTTGGCTTGAAAGCACTTGATGGAGTAGTGCGTGGACGGCTGGAAATGGTATTGTGGATGATGAGTAGGCTTGGGAGGACGAGGATCTCGAACTGGTGCAGCGGGGAAGGGGCCGATATCGTCTGATTTGTTCTTGAATGGGCCAAGTCGTTGGGGTCCTTGAACTTGGCCATGTCAGTACAAGCCCTCGGACACCTGCAACGGTAAACTTACTAACAGTATACCAAAACCCATGTTCAGTCTTGTACTCCAGGAAATCCTTCAGCTCGTCGCTCAGCGGTCCTTGAATATCATAATCTCTGCATGTCTCCTCCCTTGTGGCATTAAACTCGTCCAGGAAGAACTTCCGATCAAAAAATCCGTTTCGATCGTCGAAGATACCGGAGTACTTGGCGATGAAGTAGATGAGGCGGTACAGGGATGTATATGCCATTGCTTCGGACTTTGATTGAGCGTTTCTCGTGAGATGGAGAGGTATCAACAAGAATGTCTACATGGGAAAGCTCGAGAATGTTTCGGCATTGGCCATCGCGGCGCGTCCAACGTAGATATGAAGTCGCGCCTTACTTGACTGACTCCTCTCAGCAAGGCCAGGGGCTAGACATATCCAGACTCGACATCAGGCCAGCCATTCACTTCTAAGTTTTTCTGCCGTCAACTTGCTGCTTGTACGTAGGGAATCGTAATCTTCATCGCATGAGAGATCTATGAGGACTTCTCAGTGCACTTTGAAAATGGGCCTTGCCACGTACCCAAGGCTAGTGAATGCAATGGCATCTTTCACTTCACTGCTCGTACAGGCGCTCATTCTACGGCCGGTTCTCCTCTCCAATTGATAACTCAAGAGTTGTAACTTTTGCGACTCGATGATCAAACGACTCGCCAGCGAGACTATCTTTTTCCCAATCATCTTTCCACACGTTCGCGGAAGACATCTTCAGACAACCAACCATCTGTGGGGAATTAATTTTGAGGGATGGAGAGAAAGGACAAAATGGCAAGCTCGCAGCTCGAAAGCTATTATGATCAAGGGGGAGCCTAACGAAAATATGGTCATCGTCAAACACGAATTTGAAGTACCACAGCTGGGTTTTGTAACCTTACAATAATATATTGGCAAACTCTCCGCTCCGTCTACCCGCGATGGGTATGAGTTCCTGGCCAGGGAGGCAGTTATACGATGGAACCGATGTTTTTAACCACTCCTGAGCCTCTTTTGTGTTGTCGCGTGGGATGCTTCTAGGAAGTTCCGAGCTGCAGGACAACGTGTATTCCACAATATTCGTCATTGCATTTGTGTCCGAGTGTCCGATTAGTTGCGAAATGCAGCATGTCTGCGCTTTTCAAGCACAACAATCATCCATAGAATGTTTCTTTTCTGTGCCCTCCGCGTACCCATCATCATGCCGATTCAAGTCTGCGCATCGGCCGGCATTGGCCAATTTTTCAACTCTTATAGGCAAAGCTTGTTCAAAAATTTATCCTTCTTGACCACTTGCCGAATCTGCTGCCGGACTTACATTTCTCCCACTTCATCCAAGCGACTTACCATCGTGATTGAGATTTCAAGGTATGATGGCCCCAAGTAGGTGCCGAACTGGTGCCGAACTGCTAACCGACGCCGGATGAATTGATGTCTTTCCTAACCCAGATTGATGATCCGCGACATCCCCGTTACCCCGCGTGAAAACATGCCCTTACCTGGCCAGCAGATCAAGGCGCGTTCATAAGCTCCTTTGAAAATGCCTCGGAGGTGGTATAGAAGCACCTTCGGCTAAAATTTCGTTCGATCGTAAATCTGAATATTTGGAGAAGACCCGACAGTGAAAGTATATAGTTCCACGGCTTGGTCAACTGCGCATTGAAGCATCTAAAAGCATTCATATCATATGTTCGCCATGTTCAAAATTATCATTTCCCTTTCAGCCCTGTTTGCAATCATAAATGGGGCTCTGATTTCAGTTGCAGACTTCGGTTCCAATCCATCTGGGTTGAAGATGAGCATCTATGTTCCATCTAAAATTTCCGAAAACCCTGCCATTATCGTAGCTGTAAGTATTTCGAGATTTCGACATCAAGATTTGATCTGACAAGATAATCAGTTGCACGGCTGCGGCGGGACTGGACAGCAATACTACCAGATGACCAAGTATCCTTCTCTCGCCGATACCAACGGATTCCTCGTCATCTATCCAAGTGCCCCACACGACAGTAACTGCTGGGATGTAGCTTCTACCAGGAGCTTGAGTCGAGATGGAGGCGGAGACAGCAACGGCCTCGCAAACATGATCAAGTACACCATCGCAACCTACAAAGCGGATCCAAAGAAAGTCTTCGTCACTGGCACCTCATCTGGCGGGATGATGACCAACGTCATGTGTGCAGTCTACCCAGACATGGTAGCTGCTGGATCTGTGTACTCAGGAGTTCCAGCTGGCTGTCTCGCCGGATCACCAGGCTCAAGTCCAACAAGTGCCAACCAGGACTGCGCTAATGGGAAGATTGTCAAGACTCAAGCGCAATGGGTTGCTCAAGTCAAAGCCATGTATCCAGGTTATAGCGGAACGTACCCGAAGATGCAAATCTGGCATGGGACCGCGGACTCTTTCGTCAATTACAACCAGAACTTTGGAGAGCAGATCAAGGAGTGGAGTGGATTGCTGGGAGTCAGCTTTGTGAAGAATAATACGAATACTCCTCAGTCCGGGTACACCCAGATGACCTACGGAGATGGAACGAAGCTCGTAGCATACAGTGCAGCTGGAGTTGGGCACACGGTTCCGGTACATGAGACGGTGGATTTGAAGTGGTTTGGACTTACTTAATCGATGGGTAGACGTGAACTGCAAAGAGGTACGGAAGATCTGATAAGTGCCTGAGAAAAACACGAGCACGGAGTGGAAGTAGTTTATGACTGCTTGAGCGTAGCGACCACAGTCAACACATCGCCTTACGTTCGAGAAAGCGGAGACGTAAGCTTACTGTATATACCTCTACAATGGCATAATATTACCAAAGGTGAATTGAAGTGTTTATTTGTTTCTTCGACTGCAATAACAACGCTTCATCATTGTCGCACATCTTGAAAATGTTACCAGACATAGGAGGATGGTAAGCTAGAGCTGAACTTAGATGTATTACTTCGACCGAAATAAATTTTGTAGACTCGAGGAATTAGAGAACAGAACATCTTGAAGGCTTCAATAAATAGCATGACAAACAGCAAACGGGGTTGAATGCCTTGAGATAACCTGAGAAGGCAAATAATGTACCGCGGCGGAGATTGATTCATACACCAACCTAGAGGTTAACACCATCGCTGCAATGTCCACACCACCCACAATCCTTGTCACATAGCATCCAATCCTGATCCGCAAAAAGGTTCATCATTCGCCCCGTATTTGGATTGAGCTTCAAGCTTGAATAACATCCACGACCCAATTTTGATGATTTGCCGTAACCAGCGGCCTTGGATGTCTCATAGACACTTTCAAAGAGCAATCATGGTCTGGCGACAAGTGCTTCCAGCCTACACTTCCTGTAAAAATATTGTCCTCTTTCGTATCTACTTTGGCCGCATCCTGTAGGTACCGCTTCAAATCCCAGACCAAGATATTAGGGCCATGGGCTCGTATGTTTTACCGCTTCTACAAAGCCTTCGTAGCTTGGTATAAGAATATCTCTCTAATCACAGCTGACACCTTTTCATATGGCGGTAAAAAGTAGTGATGGTGCCTCATGGTGCAGTAGTGGGTGGCTACTGTTATAATTTATCTACTGATGAAGCTCTTGATCGGTCTCTCAACAGCATCTATTACCTTGTCATCAACCAATATTCCAGACACACATTAACATTACTCTGGCAGACACTTTGTCGATATCAACACCAACTACAGAGTTTTAACCAACCCCCATTACCATTTTATATCATATAAGACCTTCTACGAGGACATGTCGCCGGACCGGTTGGGGTCAGCACGAATGATGCATATCAAACGATCAATGCATCCAAATCGGCGCTGCAAAGCCTTTCTCGGGTAGACGCAATAGCCGATGGCCTCACAGACTCCCAAACCACGGACAACCAATGGGACAAAAAGAATAAATGAGCTTTATTGGCGAGGGCCCTCAGATTCTCTTTGTTAGATGAGACTTGCAAACCAAGGCACTGATCACGACGTCTTCTCGATGTTTGATTTAAAGCTATAAGTTACGTGCATGGCGTCGCACTTTGGCCTCTATCAAACAACACCCAGCTTGTCCTTCTATTCAATTTAGCTATACGGCTGACTTCGTCTGTGTAACGGGAATATAGAAGATCGTGGCTGCTATTTGCATTCAAGTGAGTTCTTGAATAGTGTGTGTGAGTCAACCCTTCCATTTCCAGTAAAGCCTGCCTCTTCGATACGCCGTCCTGAATCATCTCGCTTAGCTACACCTTCAACAAGAATAGACAAGCTTAACAGCTTCCCAACTTAATATGGATTCCCGCAATAGCGAGGTCAATATCCCGGTACAGCAATTGTTGATCTCTCACACGCTACCCTCAAAATGTCAATCGTCACTCTTTTGATGTGCATGTTCATGTTGTTTCTTTTCTTAGTAGCATCTGAGCTTGTCAACGATTACTCTACCAACTCTTCCTTGATCAAACGAGCTCTGCCACATTCGTCCCAGAGACCCAAAGAGAGGTCTATCATTTCGCAACACAGACTTCTTCCAAAAATGGGGTGGAGCTGGGAGTCAAGTCTCGTGGGCTTCTAATTGGGACTCATCAATGTCGGGAAGAACCACGAGTATATTTTCATGCTCTGGAGCGACGACGGAGAACACACAGACCAGGTGAGATTCACGTCCGTCTTCTGAGTAGTAGCATTGACCGTGCCAGTGGGCTGCCACAGCCAACGCAGCTATCACCCATGAATCCTATCACCTCCTCTCCTTGAACGAGCCAGACTGATGCGCGAATGGAGGCTCATGTATGTCCGCCAAAGATGCCGCTGACGCCTACCGAAGATTTATGAACCCCTTCGCAGGAAAAGCATACCTTGAAGCCCCAGCTGTTACCAATTCTCCGCCTGGCATGAAATGGCTGAAGGAATTCTTGTCACTCTGTACCGGGTGCCACATCGACTTTGTCCCAATCCACTGGTATGACTCTGCCACGAATATTGAATACTTCAAAAATTACCTCACGGATGCCCATGACATTGCTGGGCATGATCTGTGGACCACTGAGGTAAGAATTCGAGATTGCGTCTCGTTCGGAACTGACAATGCTGACACCAGTAGTTCAACGGATCTGGCACATCATCTGAAACGAAATCCTTTCTCCGTACTGTCATCCCGTGGCTTGACTCCCGGTCGTACATCACACGGTAAGTTACTCTTGGTATTGGTGCGACGCGAAGTCCATATTGGGTGTCATTGTAGACAGGAAGGGGAATCCGACGACTTTGGGGAGAGTGTATGGCTACTTGACATTCTGAGATTGCTTGCTGCTCGAAGGACTGAGTGTAGGAGACGTGTTTGTAAGTCGTCCGATTTTTGCTTGTTCACTAACGCCGGTACGTTGAGCAATGAAGCATATAGGCGAATCCATGGAAGCACCTACTAGATTTATGAACAGAGCTACATTGACTCACAGGGAACCAGGAGCATTAGCCTGCAGAATCAATCTACGAGCCAGATTTCTTGTTCCCGGATTGCTCCTAATCCTGCTCCACACTACCTTTTTACATGACCATGTCTTCGGTATAGATGCAAAGATCTCGTCTTGTCATTTGTTTCCTTTTCGTAGCTACAGTCCTCTCCCCATTCGCAATGAGGATAGGATGGACTTTTTGTTGAAGTCTTAACAAAAGATTTTCGACATAATCTCAGACGACAATTAGGCCCACCAAAGTCTACTTTTGTCTTTGGGCCCGAGCAGTTGCTGCTTTGACTTCAGCCAAGCGTGAGTGTTCCTGAGTTCTGCCTGAGTGATCTGAATACTCTTCGGGTACGTCAGTCTAAGCACTATAGATATCTATTTACTTTGGCTCCCTTGTCGCCCGGTCCGACTTCCTGGTGATCGGTTACAGCTTCCTGGAAAAGTCGGCAAAGCAGGGAATCGTTCTGGCTTTTTCCCCAAGGTTTTAATTCGCATTCCACGCCAAGCCTTATACGAAGGATAGGGTAGCCTTCAGCCTCCCCTTGGAACCTATCAAGATGTCTTGGGAGTATTCGATGTCGCTCTTATGTCATATTTACAAGCCGTGCTTGGACCCCTCAAATTTTCGTCTCACGTGACCCACCAGGAATAATTAACGGATAAGAAGAGAAATCTGAAAGATTAGGTTTGAGATCTGGACCCGAAATAAAAGAACGGGCTAGTCATCTCAAGGGGTAGTTCTCACAATAGGTTTCTTCATTTGCAATTATTTGCTATTTCCCGCATTGTCTCGACTCTCCCCATTCTCATTGGCCAGCGGCCATTTCTGCACTTTTTCTGCTACTGTGATTGGCTTGATCTGTGCATGGCACAGCCCTTTTTGGGACGGCAATGGTTGGAGTAGTACCACCAAAGCTTTTCTCATGGCAATGATTTTTGAAGCTTCAACATACATCCATTTCTCCGCCTCTCTTGAATCATTTTGCATCGATCGAGAATGAATGCTGAACTGAAGAACCACGAAGCTGAGCGACCTGCAGTTTCCGGAGTGAAGGCGCACGATACCACGGTCAAGTCCAGTCGTGAGAGGAAGCAGGAGCAATGGAAATCCCACCGAGAGGAGATTCATGAGCTCTATATGATGGAGAATAGGACACTCAAGAAGACGATGCAAATATTGAGGGACAAATACAATTTTACTCCCAGGTGTGTCCTCCACGTCATCCCCTTTTTCTTTCTTCTATCACTTTGGATTTGACTGGAAGACTTGTTCGAATCTTCTCTCCGGATGTAATGATATTGACATCGATATGGGTAGTGAACGTAAATTCAAAGATCAATTAAAGGTTTGGGAGTTTGAGAAGAACTTATCTGCGATGGAAATGGGATTCATTGCAGCAAAAGAGAGGAGTAGAATGGCCGAGAAGGGGAAGGACACAAGATTTTACAACCGGGGCATCAAAATCAATCCCGCGAGGATTGATGCATTCAAAAAGCGTATCGATAAGCCTATGGACGAAATAGAGTATGCAGGTAAGGAGAATGATGCTTTGATGGGCTCAAGCTATTCTAACATCATGGGACATAGCAACCCCTCAGCACATTACGTACGATACTCCATCTCCAGAAGAGGACTTCGATACTTTAGCAGCAGAGCAACTCCAAAGTGAAGCAACTACTTTCAACAACACAAGTCATAGTTCACATGAAGTACACAATCCAGATCCCATCCACAGCGGTGTGCAAAGCATCGAGGACGCCAACTCTCTCGACAGAATTTTTCACAAGCCACACGCAACAAGTAACGATTGTCTTTCAGGGTTGCCAGAAATTCACAATGAAGGAAGTTCCCCATACGTCGCATGCGATACACCGCCTCAGGAAAGCGAGTGCAGCAACGACCTTCTCAGTGTGGTGTCGATTCATGAGGAGGTTTCTCATATTCAGTCGGGTTCCATCGATCTTCCTCCACCCACCACATTTGAGCACGAATACGAACATAACATGGTAAGATCAGAGGATCTTGCAGCGAGCGCACTGAGAAACAAAGCGGAAGGCCTTATGGAAAGTGGGAAACTCGCCGAGGCAGCGAATGAATATCTTCTTCTCATTGATATCCTCGTTCAAGAGCGGGGTCAAGCTTCTATAGAGGTGTTTGAAACTCTTGCAGAGTTGGCAGATAGCTACCAAGCTCAAGGGAAGTTGCGGGATGCGATTGGAGCGTATCGCAGAGTCGTAGCAGGGTACAAGGAGATTTTTGGGGCAGCTTCTTTCGAAACCCTGCGGGCGATACGCAGCCTCGGAAAGGTTCTGGAAGAGCTCGGTGCGTACGGGGAGGCTGAAAATCATTATCGACAAGCGATCACTGGTTTCAAAGAGGTTGGTACTAGTGGCTTGCTTGATCGACTTGACTGCGAGGGCTTTCTGGGAGATTTATTGTCAGATACTGGCCGCAATGTGGAGGCGCTGCAACTACTTGTTCCTCTTCTGGATCTTTACGACGAACTTGGCTTACACCACCGAGCAATATCAATCTCAGGCACCATAGTAGAGATCTACAAGGCTCTGAAGAACTCGCAGAAGTTTCAGGCAACTATTCATGACCTGCAGAGGCGTCTTGATGAGAGGATTGATATCGACTATAGAAGATTTCCCGAGGTTCTGTGTGAAGGAGTTCATTTGGCAAGCATATACTGCCAGCTTTTCGAGTACAAGCTTGCTGAATCTCTATTGTCGCAAGTGATTCCAAAGCTGGAGCTCTTAGACGACGTGAAGTACAGCGTCGAGAAGCTGTACGGATACATGGAGTACGGGAACCTAAACCTGCGGCTTGATTATTTGGAGGAAGCAGAGCGCTGCCTTTCTTTGGCCAAGGCCATTCTAAAAAGATGCAACAGGAACAGGCATAATGATCCAGTGGTAGCATCTGTCAAGACTCTTGTCTTGGAGCTAGAATTTCGTTCCGCTAAACGGAACGGAATACTATGGAATTGAGCCATGAAAAACTTGGGGAATTTATGAAGGTTATGGGGGATCAGAGCAATGTTCACGATGAAGATCAGAAAAGTAGGGCCGGTGTCGAAGTTGCGACAAATGCGGACTCTTCAAGTTGCAAATATGGCATCACGTTTTCGACGACTGACATCACCGGAATTAGTCTCTCGTGTTTTTACAGTGGCTAAGCTGCGTAAGAAGCAATCTTTAAAGGTAAGAACAAAGCAAACGCTCATAGAACTGGGCTGACTCGTAAGGGTTTCACAAAGCCCGAAAAGGGTGCGAGAATAGTCGTTAAAATTGTTTCTGGTAGCCCTGGTTTCATCTTGGAGGGTTTCTGACCATGTATTATACTTTCCTAAGTTCGACAAGTAATTGTATCTTAGATCCAGAAGCAAATTTCTCACTGTCCCGTAATCTGCATTGACCACATCACTCTCATTTTCGAAGGCAGACTACTCACGTATGTATTCGACGGGCAATGCACCAAGGAAGCAAAAACATAGAACTCAAAGATCCGAGCCGCTGCTCCCACGTTATTCAGGCGCTATCTTGTTCATGGTTGGGGCCCTGGAAGGTTGGACGTTGCGCCGCAAGTTTGTACTAAGATGCCCCGGAATCCACTGCCTTCTGAAATTTATCTCTTCAAGGTATTCTGGATAAAATTTTGAAAATCCGATGTCCCATTTTAAGTCGGACTGTTCCAGGCCCTTTCCTTTCGAATCTTTGATGTATTATGGCAAAATCAAAGTCTACTCCCTCCCGCAGTCCCCGAGCATTTAAAGCGGTTGAACATCGTGTAAGGCGAGGGTGAGTAGGACTTGATGCTGATGCTAATCAACCGATACCAAAGTGGATTTAAAAAAGAGTCTTCTGAGATTACTGCAATCACATTTCCAAGCTTCCTTTGAGTGTCCAAGACCTGTCTTGTTCGACTGCGCTCGTGCTGCTGACAGACTGTCTTTCATTGGTCTGTTATCATTTCGACCGTTAGCATGCCGGTAGTCTCTCGGCGTCGCGAGCATCGACTTCTGTCCGCCACCAGATATTAGCTGCACTGGCGGCGGGATCTTCGTCATCCACTTCCAGTCAAAAAAACGATTTCGAATACGAGCGTAAGAGAAAGGACCTGAGTGGTTGATTGGGCGTCAACAATTGTTTTGGTCCACTTAAGTCTTACCATGCCACGTTCTTAGGATTTCTTGGCTTCGTAGATGTCAGAATCTAGAATTTGCCGTATTGTCTGGCCGTTGATTGGAAGGTTGAACATCGCCGCCATGACGCCTACCAAGACCCTACCGGCAGTGGATCCACTTCTTGTTGATTGACATCGATACTTCAAACGACAGTCCACCTTCCAGTTACTTATCCTTCTGTTTTCGAATAGTCTGCGCCACCGACAATACTCACGATGTCCTTCCGAGAGTGTACAGAAGTCACCGTGTCTTGCCCGGTGGAAGCAACAATCTACGCTTACCGTCCTAACATAGGCGGCAACTCTTTCTTCCTTGCAGGCTTCTCCATCTGCCTCATCGCGCAGATTTATCTTGGAATCCGTCACAAAACATGGTCATGGCTAGGATGTCTGTTCGTCGGATGTGCTATGGAACTCGTCGGGTACATCGGACGTTTAATGATGAACAGTAACCCGTGGTCCGATACTGCATTCCGGATTCAGATCGTCTGTTTGATTCTCGGTCCGTCTCTGATGTCTGGGAGTATTGATCTGGTTCTGAAGCACGTTGTTCTCACTTTCGGATCGGAATTCTCACGCATTCCCGCAAAATGGTACACTTGGGTCTTCATTGGGGCGGATATCACATCCATTGTTGTGCAGGCTATTGGAGGTGCCTTGGCGAGCAGTGGTGATGCGACCACAATTGATATTGGGAACAACATGATGCTGGCTGGTATCATCCTGCAGGTTGTCCAGCTGGTGGCATTTGGGATCGTGACGCTGGAATATGGTGTCAGGTCCTACAGACATCGCAGCGAGCTTGCTTCCTTGCGGACGAAAAGTGCAGAATCCCTACGGAAGTTTAAATTCTTCGCTTGGTCATGCACTGTAGCGTATTTCGCAATTCTGATCCGTTGCTGCTACCGGTGAGCTTCTCTCTTGATTGATTCCTCATAATTTGCTGATCCCATTGTAGTATCCCAGAGCTGGCACAGGGGTGGGGTGGACCATTAATGCAAGACGAGGTGACATTCCTTGTCTTGGATGGAGCGTAAGACTTTCACATTCCGATAAGAGGCACATACTGACCATTTCCGCACAGGATGATTCTTCTCGCTGCCATCGTGTTGACAGTCTTCCACCCGGGTATCTTCTTCCCGCAGATGGCGAGTAATTCTAAAGAACGTCGAGAACGGAAGGATTTGGAGAAGTCGTCGGATAGGTCGCCAAGTCCTGCAGGACAAAGAGACGAGGGTGTTATTTCTACAGGTGTCTGATTGGTCTACTGAATGGTATGACGGTAACCATGTAATCGGTGGAGGCGAAACGTGTCCGGTAGTTGGTTGACCAGGTATGGCAGTTGTGGTATCATGCTGGGGAGACGCAGAGCTGACAGCCGACAGACTATGTAACAGAAAGAAATGATCTCATACTGCTCAGCAGATTTTCAAATGGCCCTCCCAAATTCCGTAACAAGCCCAAATAGGCCGCCCAGTGAACATACTTTGATGCTTCCAGTGTTGTCAATGCGGGGTAGAGCAAGGTGCATTCAGCCATCCAGGAACATGAGATCTTCAGATCCAGGCACCAGGGCGATCTGAACCCTCAATATTGACGTACTATATGCTTTATCCAGGCGTCGTCACCTGAAGCAGATCGCCAATTTCGGCAACTGTTTCCCAATTCTGTTCCCAACTCTCATAGGCCAAGCAAACTCGCTTGCTGGGTAAACAACCTCAAATGCAGAACTTCCCGCGCAGGCAAAAATAACTTTTGTCTGGAGTATAGAATGTTGCGACGAAACAGATTGCAAGAAAATGATCGCCATTTCGAGGACACGTTCCAAAAGGACACGGGGAGGTGTTAAGACACACTGCCTCCACTTCTGACCTCACGGAAATGTACATCGAAATCCAACATTGTCACTTCACCAAACACCACCATGTTTCCCACTTCAGCTCTCTTTATTTTGCTCGCTGCTGCATCTACAGCCGTAGCTCAAACGGCAGCCAACTGCAGTGTCAAAGGGTACGATATCGGCACAAAACCCGCTTTCCTCACCAATCCCAACATTACAACCGCTACGGGCTGCAAAGGCTTCTGCGCAGACACCACATACGATAAATGCCAGAGTTTTGCCGTTGGACCGTCTTGTCTGTTGTATAATGTTACTGTAACTGGGAATATAAATGTGGTGCCTGCTAGTCCGTGGACATTCTATGACGCGGGATGTAAAATCTAGGTAGGTCATAGGCTGATCATACTTTTGGGATGATTATGCCATCTAACATTGTTAGAGGAAAGTGCTGGAAGTCCTCGAAGGCTTGTGGATAATAAGGAAACAGATGCCAAAAGACACTTGGTGCTGTTTTGCCTGCCTGCCATCCTGACGGGATGTTGAAACGGAAGTGGTGAGAGGCGGGGGTTGTTCCATAGTATTTCTTGATATATTGGCTCCATGGACGGATGGAGAAAGTGGAAGTTGCTGCTGATCATTATATTCGAAATACATGGCATGTTTGATACCTCGTGGAAAGTCTGTAAGGTGGAAGAAGTTCAAAGTGACGAAGCAACGTGGAAGGAACAAGGAGTACACCAGGCATGGAATTGAATGCTTGCATAATTCCAATATTGTTGAAACTTGGTTGAAAGTCTGCTACTGTCGTCCAATAAAATGATGAGGCATCAATAAAGCTGAAAGCCATATACTGATGCTCAGACGGTGAGATATGTCGTGAAAGTAAGGTTAGACTTAGAGTTCTGATACCCCCCCTTTTCAATTATCGGTGATAAGCGACTCCAATCAGGCTGATAACGTAATCGTTCAGAATTTGTTTCGAGCTAGGACTTGGCTCGCGACGAACACGATCAAAGCTCCAACAAAGCAATTGGGTTTGTATCGACACTTTCTTTCAATTTTATTTCACTGTCTTCATATTTTCATCTTGTGCATAGTCTATGACGTCTTCATCTCTTTCCTAGTCTCTTTCAGTCCATTCCAGTCCATTTTCGACGACCAAGAGTTCCCAAGAATCAAGTCGGCCAGAAGCTGCGCCGAAAGTCCGACCCAGGCCCGTATTCATTCTACTGTCACTCCACGCGGCCATCAACTTGGCGATGGCTTCATGATTGAGGTAGCCGACTCACCGATGACCGAGTCCCCGAAATTCTCGTCCCGAGGGTGCTGTGCGCAGCATTGAAAGAGTTGGAGGTGTTGGTAGTGCCATCGCGATCCTCTTCCTTCATCAGCAAAACCCCGCCACCGTCAACATGGGGCTCCTAAAACAGACCTGGACTTTGACGCGCAAGAATCTCCTGATCGCCTTCAATCGCCATGCCGTCAGTACGAGTATCCGCGCCTTCATACTCCCCGTGGCCTTCATGATATTCCTGAGCTATGCTCGGAATATCTTCGTGCCCCCTTCGAACTATGGCATCGGTTCTGGTCGCCCCATTCGAACACTCGCAGACGGCATCAGAGCAGCAGGGGCAGGGAGAGAGACAGTGGCATTCGTGAACAATGGTCTGGCAGGAGGAGCGATTGATCGGGTCATCGACTCTCTGTCGCAAGAAGCGTCCGCTGCTGGAGCGAAAGTCGCGCGTCTCAATTCTGGAGCAGAATTACTCGAAACTTGCAGGAGCAGTCTGCGAGGCGCAACAGAATGCTATGGCGCTGTGGTATTCCAGGCTTCGCCCAGTGAAGGAAATGGAGGTCTCTGGAATTATACATTGAGGGCAGATGGAGCATTTGGAGAGAGGATATATGTGGAAAGGTCGACCAACGATGCGCAGATATACCTTCTACCTCTCCAACGAGCTGTCGACTATGCAATCGCGGGATTGAACACGACAATAAATCAAGCGTCTCTTCCTGACACCGTTCTCGAGTACCCATACACAAGCATGTCGCAGAAGCAGAGGGAAACCAGGATTCGAGTAAACTACCAGAGCGGGATCATAAACATCCTAGCGGTTGCATTTCTGATCGGGATGGTGGGCATCACATACCACCTGACTGGATTCATCGCCTCGGAACGGGAATTGGGGATGTCTCAGCTTATTGAAGCTATGATGCCCAATCTGAAAAGATGGCAGCCCCAAGTTGCCCGAATTCTCTCATACCATTTGGCTTTCGATATCATCTACATCCCAGGCTGGATCGTGATGCCGATTGTCTTGGGTGTTGGTGTATTTGCCGAGACTTCGATGGCTATCGTGATCATCTATCATGTTCTAGCTGGTCTGTCTCTCGCTTCTTGGTCAATTCTCGGTGCTTCATTTTTCAAGAAGGCACAGCTTAGTGGTATTTCCATGGCACTGATTACACTACTTCTTGGTGTTCTTGTACAGGTACTCAAGTTCAAGGACAATGGCTCCGTCGCGATTCTGTCCCTTTTGTTTGTGCCGTGCAACTACATATTCTTTTTGACCATTATGGCACGATACGAACAGCGGGAAATGGCAACAGACCTTCTCAATGCTGCCCCAAGGAATCCGTGGACTCTGCCAGGTATCGTCCTTTGGGTATTCCTCATCATCCAGATCTTCGCATATCCCGTGCTCGGAGCAATGGTTGAACGGTACCTCTACGGGACCGCATCGAAAGGACGCTCTGTCCGCCATGGTCTTGGATCGGATGGCGGGTCCTCATCTCAAACTGTTCAACTAGACAATTTTACAAAGCATTATCGGCCCAACTGGTTCCGCCGGAAGTTCGCAGGCTTCACCAAAACCCCGAGTGCTACAGTTGTAGCCGTCGACAAGCTGACATTGAGTGCTCGGAAGGGTCAGATATGCGTTCTGCTTGGGGCTAATGGTAGCGGCAAGAGTACTACTCTTGATGCCATAGCAGGACTGAACAAGGTCACGAGTGGGACAATCAATGTTGATGGCACGGGCGGACTGGGTATCGCACCACAGAAGAACGTCTTGTGGGATGAGCTGACCGTAGAGGAGCATATTCGTGTCTTCAATCAGTTGAAGTCCACTGGAAGCAAGGATTCCAAAGACAGTCTGCGCACCTTCATTGCGGCAATCGATCTTGATCGAAAGATTAATGCAAAGGCAAAGACTCTCAGTGGAGGTCAAAAAAGAAAACTCCAGCTCGGCATGATGTTCACTGGTGGCAGCTCTGTGTGTTGCGTCGACGAAGTCAGTAGTGGACTCGATCCCTTGAGTCGTCGCAAGATCTGGGATATCCTTCTGGCTGAACGCGGTGCTCGGACTATCATTCTCACGACTCACTTCTTAGACGAAGCAGATCTTCTGGCAGACCAGATCGCAATCCTTTCTAAGGGAACTCTTCGAGCTCAAGGTTCATCTGTCGAGTTGAAGAATCGCCTCGGAGGCGGATACAGAATCCATCTCCAAACAGGCCCAGGCCACGAGAAGGCCCCGGAGATTGAAGGTGTGGAGTCACATAAAACGTTCGGCCAGACTATGTACTCCGCTCCAACATCGTCACATGCTGCTCAGATTATTCGAAGACTGGAATCGGAGGGGCGGTCAGACTACCAGCTCTCTGGACCTACCATCGAGGACGTTTTCCTGCACTTGGCCGACGAGATCAAGTCCGAGAGCTCAAGCAGTGTCGATCGGCAAGTCTCGCCAGAACCTAATTCGCATGAGAAGAAGGTTGCCGCCACTGTCCTGCCAGAGACTGGTCGAAGCTTGGATCTTCATACAGGCAAGACCATTGGATTCTTTCAACAAGCATGGGTCTTGTTCAGAAAGAGGTACACAATTCTGCGTCGAAATTACCTCCCATACATGGCAGCTCTTCTACTTCCAATCATCGCCGCTGGACTCGTCACACTCTTCCTCAAAAACTTTGAAGCAATCGGATGCTCCCCCGAGCAGGCCATTTCGCTTTCAGATGTCGAAAATATCATCAACCAACAAGATTATGACTTGCTCGTTGGACCGTCATCAAAGTTCACAAACGCCACTCTGACATCACTTTACGGGCCGTTGTTACCATTCATCCCCTCTCAAGAATTAATTCAACAAAGGCTTCACCTGGTCGATTCGCTGGCAGATTTCAACAGATACATCGACCAGAATTATGCCAACGTCACCCCTGCTGGGTTCTTCATCGGCTCGGGTAACTCCGAGACTACACTCGCATACAAAGGGAACGGCAGAATCTACAATGCAATCTTCGGTCAGAATATCATGGATGTCGCGCTCACCAATATCAGCATTGGAACGCAGTATGCATCATTTGATATCCCATGGGCTCCGGGAGCAGGTAAGACGCTGCAGCTCGTTGTCTATTTCGGGCTTGCCATGGCTGCATACCCAGGGTTCTTCTCTCTGTACCCCACCATCGAAAGAACAAGGAACATTCGCGGCCTGGAATACTCCAATGGTGTTCGATCGCTGCCTCTGTGGCTTGCATACCTCACATTCGACTTCTTGATCGTCTTGGTGTCGAGCGCTTTGAGTGTCATCATCTTTGCCACGTCGTCAGATGCATGGTACCATGTCGAATACCTCTTCCTCATATTTATGCTGTATGGTATGGCCTCAATCCTGTTGGCTTATGTGGTATCGCTGTTCGCACGAACTCAACTGGCAGCGTATGCATTTGCAGCAGCAGGTCAGGCTGTCTTTTTTCTTGGCTACCTCGTCGCGTATCTCTGCACACTGACTTATGCTGTAAGCGCCACCTTTTCTCCCTCACTACATCATTCACTCCATGCTAACACCCTGTAGCCCATTAATAAGATCGATGATTATCTTCTGGTTGTCCATTTCGTCGTTTCTCTGGTCACACCGATGGGAAGTTTAATCAGAACCTTGTTCCTCGCTTTGAACATTTTCTCCACCACATGCGATGGCAAGCAGATTGCTTCGAACCCTGGTGGCATTCTTCAGTATGGTGGACCGATTCTTTACCTTATCATACAGGTATTTGTTTTGTTTGGGATCCTGCTTTGGTATGACTCTGGATCCGTTTTGGCTTGGTACCGCCGAATCCGCAAATATCCAACGCCACAAGGCTCAGGTATGGCAGCCGACGAGGAAATTGCGGAGGAGTTGGCTCGGGTCAGCAGTTCAAATGATGGACTTCGAGTTCTTAACCTCACCAAGTCCTTCGGCCCAGTCACAGCTGTGGACAATCTCACATATGGTATCAGACGTGGGGAAGTGTTTGCTCTGCTTGGTCCCAACGGTGCTGGAAAATCGACCACAATATCTCTCATCCGTGGAGACATTCAGCCATCGAAGAATGGCGGAAACATATTTGTCGAGAACATCGAAATCAACAAACATCGTGCTCAGGCTCGTTCTCACCTTGGTGTCTGCCCGCAGTACGATGCCATGGATCAGATGACTGTTGTTGAGCATTTACAGTTCTATGCTCGTGTTCGTGGGGTTCCTGATGTCGAGCACAACGTTCGAGAAGTTATCCGGGCTGTGGGTCTCGAATCCTTCTCCTCGCGCATGGCTGCAAAGCTTTCTGGGGGAAATAAGAGGAAGCTTTCGCTGGGAATCGCTCTGATCGGAAACCCCACCGTATTACTTCTTGACGAGCCCAGTTCTGGTATGGATGCTGCAGCGAAAAGAGTCATGTGGAAGACACTTGCTGCTGTTGTGCCTGGTCGATCACTTCTCCTAACCACACACAGCATGGAAGAGGCAGATGCACTTGCAGATCGCGCTGGTATCATGGCGAAGAGGATGCTGGCCATGGGAACACCGGATGGCTTGAGACAGAAACATGGTGACGCATATTATATTCATCTTGTGATGAAGTCGGCACCGCACACTGCACCAGAAGAGATCCGGGTTGTCAAAGCGTGGATTTTGAAACAGTTCCCTCAAGCTGATATCGAGGATCAAACGTACCATGGCCAGATTAGATTTTCTGTGCCAAAGACAGCAAGGGGTGAGGATGAGGAGATCAGAGGTGAGAAGGACGGCGTGGGCTCGTTAATCATGATACTCGAGGATCGTCGCGAGGAATTGGGATTGGAACATTACTCTGTGAGCCCAACGACGTTGGATCAAGTATTCTTGACTATCGTGCAGAAACATAATGTGGAGGAGGAAGGATACTCGAAGTCGGCCAAGAAGAAGTGGTTCGGTTTGTTTTCCAAGAAACAGAAGTAGAAATGTACAATACCGTAATATACATTTGGAAGCCCTTCAACAATACGTACCTGGAACCTACATAATCCAGGACACAATTGGAATAGATATTAGTTCACGCGTCGACAAACGAAGACGATTTTCAGTAACTAGTTCGTCGGTGCTAGTATAGCCGAAATTCTATGGTGGAGTTCACAGCATATGATTGAATGCGAAGGCAAGAGTTGCTCTCTGCTTGATGCTCCAATGACCTCGACTTCTGCAATTCCAGCAGGATAAAGAATACCTACAATGTCACAGAACTATTCAATACGTTGGGACGCCTCGTGTTCTGTCGAATGCCTCAAAATCTCACATCCTCTTCTCTGTCCTCTTTGAGACAGACCAAAGCGACCGGGGGTTTGTCACCCATCGGCTTGAACTTGACATCGACTACTCCACTCGCTTCAATAAATTCACGAAGTTTTTCGTATCCATAATTACGTGCATTGAGATTGGGCGCCAATTTGTTGAGGTGATTCCCGACGTCCGCTAAGTTGACCCAACTATCGCCATAGTCCCTGGAATGTTTAATCGCCAAAACTATTCCAGCACGTGCTTTAGGGTCGATCGGTCTCTTCAGGTTGTGAACCGGTCGTTCACGTATTGCAATATGTCCCATGCCTGACTTTGATGACTCCGCAACAAGTGGCGGCACTTCTAATTCCTCCGACTCTACGTTGAAGACATCGAAGTATATGAACTTGTCACAGGCCGCAATGAAAGGTGTGGCAGTCTTGCGCTCTCCGAAGCCATACACTGTAACACCCTGCTCACGGATGCGGGATGCGAGCCGCGTGAAGTCGCTGTCACTTGATACGAGACAGAAACCCGAGAACCGGCCAGTGTACAGTAGATCCATGGCGTCGATGATCATGGCGCCATCTGTCGCATTCTTTCCAGTCGTGTAGGCAAATTGTTGTATTGGCGTTATCGAGTGATCCAAAAGGCATTCTTTCCAACCCTTGAGGTATGGACTTGTCCAATCCCCATATATTCGACGAACGCTGGCGGTTCCGTAGTTGGCGACCTCTACCAACAGGCCAGCGATGATTTTTGACGAAACGTTGTCACCGTCGATCAGCAGGGCTAGGTTGGAGTTTGCCATGCTTGTTTGGTTGAGAATTAATGGAAATATGATGTCGTGAAGCGAATTGCGATCAGGGTGGTCTGATGGTTACACCCACGAGCTCTTACCCCGCGCTAGGAAAGGATTGGCTTGCATCCACCGCATCTGCGTTCACTGCTGACATAAATTTATCTCGGCAAGAATATTATGTAAGCATAGTCTCTGTTAATCATGTCAATAAAGATGGATTACCATCAAGTAATGTTTTGGTGTCGACAGATCTACAAGTGAATACTTTATCAGAATGCTCGTTCATATATCATTTGTCTCGCGCTGACTTGCCTGAATACACGCTAATGCCACGGTACTTCGATGACGACATGGCAAATTCGCTAAAACCCAAGCTCAACACCACTTCATCTCTCTGCGAAGGAGATGCACTTTACAAGCTGCAAAACTAAGCTCTTACGTCCCAGAATTTGTCTCATTCTTTTACCTCCATGCAAAACCAGTCATAATTTTACGCGAACCTTCCCTCCCAGCTCCATCAGAATGTCTTGGATGGACTCGTGGTCACGCCCCAAGAAGCACTCCGCCACTCCTCCACCATTGTACCTCACAGTTGGTTCTTCTGTTCCGTATTGCCATAGTTGTGGACGAGTCATCAGCGAACGCAAGAAGACCAGCGGCCCAACAGAAGTCAAGTACTGTTCTTCACGATGTCGGAACAGTAAACCAGGACCGGTGGATCGAAAAATTGAGGCCACATTTGCCAAGATGTTGGATGGGGCGACAGCTCAATCGTTAATGGCTGGGAACAGTGATGTTGAGAGAGATCATGGTATAAATGATGCAGATCTGCAGGACGGTCAGAAAGGTGATGATGGCATGAAGAGGAAGAGGTCTAAGAAGAAGACAGAGAAGGTTACGAAAGGCGATCATAGGATCATCGTAGAGTGTACTGAGGTGCAAGAGGTTATCTTCCAGCGAGGAAAAGATCCAGAGAAAGTCTTTGGAAGAAGAAAGAATCGGCGAGCAAGATTTGTTGTGTATGTGTTCTGTCACCTCGCCAGAGGATACTGCTAATCATATATGTAGTGAGAAGCCCGATGATTGGAAAAGTGTAGACATGGTTGACAAGCCGGAGCCACAAATAGCTGCTTCGCCGCTGTCTGCTTCCGAATTTGACTCTGACGCTGAATGTTCATCATCTGTATCAGATCCAGAGCCAACAGCTCAAGGACGTTCAGATATCCCAGACATGGTTCCCTTCGGCTACGGCAGCGGTAAGATCCGACCTCCTCAATCTCAGAACTCCATCAATGGAAGTATAGGTGGTGAGAAGGGCAGAGCAGAACGCATTGAAGAGACAAATGAGATGAAGGAGAAGCGAAGAGAGGGCCAGCGAATAGCAGAAGAGAGGGAGATGGTTAGAAAGGCTGCGAGGAGGGGTTGTGCTTTTGGGTTCGTGGCTGACGGTGGAACCGAAGAAAAGGGCAAGAAGTCAGAGAGGAGGATGTGTGAGGCTGTCATGAAAGGAGCAGTCGTCGAGCCAAGTTACGCAAAGGGTGATTGGGGGATTCGCTGGAGGGAGAAGGAGTGAGTAGAGAGAGTACTTGCGTTTCTGAGAAAGTTGAAGTTGGGTCATAGAAAGGCTGACATGATCTCACTGGTGGAAGTGAAAATATGTCAAGGATTTATCCTTCGTTCCTGTTACTGTCGAGTCGGACTGACAGTATGACTTCTAGAAGTACTTCATTTACCGTACTTCAATAGTTACCTGTCTTTATGATATGTGCAAGAATAACAAGAATTCGCCTGTTGGCCAAGCAGGATCTGGAATCTGAATCTTGTACGGCAAGATTTGGTCTGTTGATTTACCTCTGCTTCATATTTTGACTCTGCCAGATATAATTGTAACAAAATGGACTAATGCTCCGGCTCGTCTCCAATCTCTGCCATCTTCTCATTCAACAAGCTTGTCATCTCTTTCACCACCGCTTCGCTTGCGGGCTCATGATAGATATTTACCAACTCCAACGGATCTTTCTCGCAGTCAAACAACTCCCACTCCTGCTCTTGGCCACCTGGCCCGGTTCCTGGCAAGCCGTAGCCGAGATTGTACCAGTATATCAACTTCCACCTTTGATTTCTTACACCATAGTGGGCACTCGCATCGTGCACGAAGTCATCGTGCATCCAGTACCGGTGGTAAGCGACCTGTTTCCAATCCCAAGGCGTGACCCCTCGAAGTAGGCTCTGGAATGACTTCCCCTGCATGTACGAAGGGATCCGTAGTCCAGCAAGATCGAGGAACGTAGCCGCAAAATCAACGTTGGAGACTATGTCTTTGCAGATCGATCCCGGTGTAATGAGACGGGGGTATCGGATGAGAAAAGGCATCTGGAAAGATTCCTCGTACATGAAGCGCTTGTCAAACCAGCCGTGGTCGCCGAGAAAGAATCCTTGATCGGAGGTATAGATTACGATAGTGTTTTTGACCATTTCGGGGCCTTCGTTGTCTAAATAGTCCAACATTCGGCCAACGTTGTCATCAATAGAGGCAATGGTTCGGAGGTATCGCTTCATATATCGCTGGTACTTAAAATGCCGAAGCTCATCTGGCGTCTTGAATATATAATTTTCGCCGGTGTCCTTGTCAATGAGTCGCATTTTGCTGACATCTTCGGGATTTGGGATCTTCCGCTGTTTGAGTCTGGCAAGTTTTGGAATGAGCAAAGCACCAACTTCATTGCCACCTTCTGGTTGCACAAGTCCGAGGTCGTCATATGTTAGATCATCGGAGACCTTCATCTTGGCTCTGCCAGCTGCCTTCGCACGATTACGGTAGTCATCGTCGAATGTGTCTGGGACTTTGACATCGTCCTGGTACAAACTGCGATGCTTAGGGTCACATTCCCATGATCGATGTGGTGCCTTGTGATGGCACATGAGAAAGAATGGTTTGGATTTGTCGCGCCTCTGCATAAACTGGATACTCTTATCTGTGATGATGTCCGTGGCATAGCCAGGACATACAACAGGTCCATTCTGGCCAATGTCAATCATAGGAGGATCGAAGTAGTCCCCTTGGCCGGGAAGGACGGACCAGTAGTCAAAACCAGCAGGCTCATGGTCGCTACCTTCGCCGAGATGCCACTTCCCAACCATAGCTGTCTGGTAACCACCAGTTCGAAGATGCTTTGCGACATTTGGAATGTGCTTGTTGATTTTGCTGTCCAGTGTGACGACTCCGTTGACATGGTTGTATGTTCCTGTGAGGATGCTTGCTCGACTAGGTGTACAGATGGAATTTGTGACATAGCAATGATCAAAACGCATTCCTTCATTACCGATACGGTCCAGGTTTGGCGTTGAGTTGATGCCGGCACCATATGCTCCGATAGCTTTGCTGGCGTGATCATCGGCCATGATGAATATGATGTTGGGTTTTGTGTGTTGCATCTTGGAAACCCCTTTTTTGCTCGGTACAAGATGAACAATTCTGATAGGGATGCGATGGGTGGTTGAAGAAACCAGAGTAAGTTATGAAAATGCGAACTTCTGGATAGACAGAAAGATAACAGTACGATTTGGCCAGAAAGCCTTCGTCAAAAATCACTGAAAATGGGCAAAGTCAAATTACCGAGGCAGGCATCGATCAAGCGACTGAATAAGAGCGTGGCAGACTGGGACGATGGTTGAGAGAGGGCGTTTACAAAGACTGCTCAAGACTAGAATTGCAAGGGTGGACTGCTTACGAAGCGCTAGCAGTCGCACCCGTGAGGCCATTCTTGGATAAACTCTCACATTCAGAGCGAGCGGTGGATATGTTTTCGGGGACTTGACAAGACGTACGAGTCACGTTGACGTATGGCGTGAACATTATCCGAGGCCTCGCTTGATACTTTGGCCTGAACCCGAAGGCAGTAATTCGCCCCCACTTCCATTCGACTTTTGAGCAGCTCCATACAGGTAATGCCTGAATCCGAAGGCAACAGATAGTCTCCGCTTGGAGATTGCCGTTAGAAGGACCACATTCCGTCTTTCCTTCGAATCTGGGGATCTGGGGATCTCCACGCGCCACCCATATACACTGGGAACCCCGCAGGAGTATGTGGGACCAGAACTTGCACAGAAAATTCGCAATTTTCGTGTGGATGGCGATCAGTACCTCCCCGAATAAACCGAGCAGCTCGAACGAAAATCCGCCTTGATCTTCGTGCCAACAGCTTCTGCGAGATCGCTTATATAGCGACACGATCCCTACAATCAGGCCGGAGATGTGTAAATAGAGCTCGGTTCCCCAGATTCTGTCAACAAATTCGTTCATCGTCGACCCATTTACTAGTAGCCTTATCACTACTTCATACTCCTCAAAAGTTCTCCAGCTTGGCTCTGCTACAGTTTTCATCTGACAACATTTCGCATCACCATGGACCCCGAAAAGGTCGAGAAGGTGCTAGACGCCCGAGTCGAAGCAACAGACAATGAAAAACTTGAGGTTTCTGAGAAGGAAGCACAACGTCGTCAGGATGTGATTATTGCCACTAGAGACGAACATAACCTCACTTTCCTTCAAGCCATGCGCAAATACCGAAAAGCAGTGATGTGGTCTGTCATTGCTTCAATGTCGACTATTATGGAGAGTTACGACATCCAGATCATGGGAGGATTCTTTGCATATCCTTCTTTCCAGAAGAAATACGGCATCGAGCTCGGCAACGGCAAATACTCCATTCCCGCCTCGTGGCAAGTTGCTCTCAAACTTGGACCCAACATCGGTCTTGTCATTGGTGTCTTTGCAAATGGTTGGCTTGCAGAGAAGTACGGCCATAAGAGAGTTATGATTGCCGCACATCTCGTCCTCATCGCAACGATCTTTGCAACATTCTTCGCTCCCAATCCGCGGATCTTGTTGATCGGTGAAATTCTATGTGGTCTGCCATGGGGAATCTTTGCAGCAGCTGCTCCATCATATGCCGCCGAGATCGTTCCAATGACTTTGCGGGGCTATCTTACCACATATGTGAACCTCTGCTGGGTAATGGGTCGGCTCATCGCAACGGGTGTTTTGAAAGGACTGTTGGGATACACGTCTCAGTGGGGCTACCGAATTCCATTTGCTCTTCAATGGATGTGGCCGGCGCCGCTTGCAATTATATTATGTTTCGCGCCCGACTCTCCCTGGTGGCTGGTTCGCAAAGGTCGGACAGAAGATGCCCAGAAAACACTCGAACGTCTGTTGAGCAGCAGCGAAGACGACCCACGATCGGTGTCTGAAGCAAGCAGACAATTTCGGGCAATGATTGAGCAGACAATTCAGACGGAGAAGGACCTCAACATCGGAACCAATTACGCTGAATGTTTCAAAGGAACCAACCTGCGTCGCACAGAGGTTGCGTGCATTTGTTGGGCTGGCCAGGCAGTCGTTGGCTTTGCGATCCAGAACTATATCACGTACTTCTTCACGCTTGCAGGCCTGTCTCCAGACGATGCGTTCAAGATGACTCTCGGTACTTTCTCTCTTGCATGGTTTGGTACGGTCTCGTCTTGGTTTGTTTCGGCCCGCTGTGGTCGAAGAGCCATGTACCTGACTGGTCTTTCCATCTTGGCGCCAATCATGTGGGCAGTGGGATTGTCTGACTTTGCTCCCAGCACATCTGCTCTCAGATGGGCTCAGTCATCCCTCTTGCTCGTCTGGTTTGCAACGTACGGTGTATCTCTTGGACCTGTGCCGTACGCTGTGGCAACTGAGGTCTCAGCGAGTCGACTGCGAATCAAGACCATTGCTATGGCCCGCAACTCAACCTATTTCATTCAGATCTTGAATATTGTTGTCGCCCCATACATGCTCAACCCACAGAAAGGTAACCTCAAAGGAAAGGCTGCGCTCCCAGCGGCATTCATGTCTACCTGTCTCCTTGTCTGGGCATTTTTCCGACTTCCTGAGACTCGAGGGCGCACTTTTGAGGAACTGGATCTTCTATTTGCCAAGAAGCTATCAGCTAGGAAGTTCGGGGGCTATAAATTTGAGGAGACAGAGTAAGAATGTGCGAAGTATGTTAGGAATTGGGCCTTCAACTTCCAATTCTACAGAGCTGGCAGCAGAATCTCAGATTATGGGATGTCATGTAAATGAGTCCGTGTATGCTTGATTGTTTTCAGTTTATGTAAAGGGTTCATATCTGCCAGACTCTGGTTTATGTCATATGAGGACGTCGGAAGATAATCTTTCTCTTCGTCCGTTCTCGCTGCAAGGGTCGCTTGTCATATTCTCAATATTTGGACCTTCAACTTTTGCGATTCAAAACTCGTGAAACGCAGCTTTGCTCCCCTTGTAAACTCAACACGTGTACAACGGAAGAATATCCAATTGTCTAGTTCTTGAATTGAACCGAGTGTAAGGAAGGATAACTGGGTTATATGACTAAGCCTCCCCGCTTTGATCACCAGTCTTTTCCCCGCTCCCCGAGCTCAGAATCTTCCGCTCAAACCATCACTCCCCGTCTCATCTTGTTCAGGCACTCGTGGACCATGGATATTTCCCAGTCCGGTGGCTCGAACAAACGGCCAGCTGAGTCACAAGCAATACCTCAGACGGGTGCCGAATCCTCAGTGCCCCCGGAATCTACACATGTAGCTGCGCGTCCTTTCAAGCGACCAAGGCTCAAGCTTGCTTGCCAAATCTGCAGGGACCGGAAGATTCGTTGCGATGGAGCTCGTCCAGTTTGCGATTCGTGTTCCCGAAAGAAGTATAGTGCTGCTCAATGCATCTACCCAAGTCAGGAGGTTGAGGAAGCGCAAAGGTAAGTTTACATTGACCGCAAATGCCATATCCATTTCCCCTCGTTTTCGTGTCCAGCGTCAACAAAATTACTAAATACCACCAGTTATGTTTCTTCTCTGGAAGAGCGAGTCAGAGAACTCGAAAGTAGTCGACTGAACAAGCCCATTGATGCCAATCGGGTTCAAGTACCCATTGCATCACCGCGCGAGATCCAGGGCATGCAGTCAAAGTGTGCACAAGCTAGTCACCCCTTGTTACCAAATTTAACCTCTTCTTCGCCAACGAGACGTATTTCTATGACTCGAAGATCGCAGCCTCTCGAATTTTCAACCGAGCAAGTCCATTTGTCCAAATCGTGTCCTTTGCCAGACGCTGAGCATACCAGTAGCTACCACCAGCAGGGAAGCTATACCGACGAGTCTAGGAGCCACCCAGGAAAAGGCCAGAAAGATGACGATAATTCTTCCTTCCTCGGTGCGTCGAGTGCAGTGGGTTTTATGAAGGAGGTCCATGGTGTATTTGACATGAGTGTGAGTGATGGGGGTGCGATGAGCCAAGATACACCTTGCTCCACCGATACATTTCTCCCGGCAAAATCTCCATGGTTCGATGATCGGAGTACGGATGATAATCTTCAGCAAGCGATGCAGGAATTTCTCCTTCCGCCGAGACGTACTGCGGATGAACTCCTTCATTTGTACTTCAACTACGTGCACCCTGAGATGCCAGTCTTTCAAAAGCCGTCTTTTCTGCGTCGGTATTTAAGTTCCATCACCATGATCCGTCCATTATTTAATTAAATTGATATAGCTACGAGCAGTTATGGACCGCCAATTCCCCGCCGCCCGATAAGCAAGACACGGTCCCTGGTACTGAGAGAAAAGTAACAACCTCTGACTTACTCTTCCACTGTATGCTAGATATCATCTTCGCTTTAGGTCATGTTGTACGGTCTCTGAAAGGTTGCACCTCCTCGAAAGCTGCGCAGCAAATTTTCATCACCCGCGTCAATAGAGCTTTGACGCTGAACATCATTGGCCAACCTTCTTTAAAATTGGTTCATACTCTTATTCTCATGGCTCGATACTATCAACATCAAGGATTGTCAAACCGTAACTGGGTTGTTGTTGGAATGCTAATACGAGTTGCTCAGGGGCTAGGATTACATGTAGATGTGCCAGGAGAAAGTCAAGCACAAAGAGAGGAAAGGCGAAGGACATGGTGTGCGTGTACGACACTGGATAGGTTCTTACCCCTTCTTCACCCCCTGTGCAGAATTAACATTGAACGTTGACATGATACGACAGTATTCAAAGCATGACTTTTGGGAGGCCTCTGATGTTGTCGTCTCCGTCCCTGCCGACATTGCCGGAAATCATCGATGACCAGTATCTATGTACGGACCCGCATGGTCCCAGAGGGTTCCAACCCGAGGGCGTGTCGTCTGAGCTTGCTTTCTTTGTCTATTCATTGAAACTTTCGCAGATTAGTGGTAAAACTTTGAGGTGTTTCGCCTCAGATCGCTTAAAACACCATTGAGCTGACTTATCAATGTAGGACATTCTTCAAGCCATCAACAGGCTCAGAAGTGTGTAATCGGGTACATGATTCATTTGGCTCAGTCTTTGAGCTGGATTCGCGCCTACAGAGCTATTCCGATGAGCTGCCGTTATATCTAAAGCCCAATCAGTCCCAAACGCCAGAAGCTGATCGATTTTTTGCTCGTCAAGCTTCTTGGTTGCAGGTCAGGTAAGATCCAGATCAAACGGTATCCATGTTATCGAATTGTAATCCAAGTATTCGTACTAATTCTTGTCCGCAGGATATTGCAAATACGTTTGACAATATTCCGTGGAATAGTAGTTGACCTTGCTACAAAACCACTTTGCCGTAGCGAGGCTAGTCTAACTCCGCTTCAACGACATATCACGATGGGCTGTATCGATGCTTGTGTTTCCGCATCTCGTGAAACCATTTATCTAATTCATGAGAACGCTGTCAGCAATCACAAGCCCGATTTCTTACAACCTCCCTGGTATACCACACTTCGTAAGTAAGGTCCCGAATGTATCCTCATGGTTCACCACTCACGTGCAGAGGTAGTGATATACACGGCTGGTACCGTGCTAGTTCTCATCATGAGAGCATCAGCGCTACAACAGATGTTGACGGATGAGATCCATCGAGAAATGCAAATTACTTGGCGCACCTGTCTCGAAGTTCTAGAACATTATCATCGCAATGGTATTGAGATCGCAGCGAAGTGTATGGCAATGCTGCGCAAAATCTACGAAGATGGAGAGCTTGAGAGGCAGCAACAATTAGGTATGCCGCACAAGGCTTTGGAAGTCAAGTCCTTTGATCGTTTTCATGGCCTCATGGCTTTTCTATTGCAAATGTACCAAGNAAGTCTTCCACTAACAATACCAGGTATGAACCTGAACAGTCAACGCCACGCGAACAGCAACACAAAAATCGACCGGAACCAACCTGGAGAGCACACGAGTTCTGATCATAGCACGGGGCATCACGAATCATTGCAGCCTATCAATACCGAGATGCCAGAATTCTGGTGGGCTAGCGGTGACATGGAGTGGTTGGACAACTTGCTTGATATCGGACAGCCCTCGGGTCAGTGTGATGGATCGAATGCACTTATGACACTTTACAGTTAATACCAGAATAAAAATTTGATCTATCCCGAATTTTACAGATCCTCTGAAACCGAGGCTCCTGGTCAACATCTCATGGATCACACGGCCATCATCTCTTCCGCTCGAAAGTATGGAAGTCAATGTGGGGCTGTTGCTATAGTCTCCCCGAGACTGTATCCCTCTCTACTCGGGGACTTTGCAGGTGTAAATGCCAAGCACTTTCCACTCCCCGAGCTCCGTTTCCAATCCAGTGTACGCTTCTGGGCAGGCTGTGGCTGATGCCTCAACCCCACCAATCCGGGCGATTCCTCTCCGCGGGCTCGAGGTCCCCGGTAACCCGAGTCGAACTCGCTAGTAACACCATCTCGCTCGTAGTCGTGACGTTGTTATACTCGCCTAATCTTATGCTTCTGAGTACTATTTCCCGCTCGTTATCTTACGGCTCCCTCTGTGTGTATCGAAGAGATCGCGCACGATTACTTTTCAAGTCATATTTCAGCACAATTCGTCGATTGCAGGAAAAATGGATACCCATACTTTCAACGTGGATTCACTATTGAGAGAACTCTCCATACACGAAAAGATCCAATTGACTTCAGGTAAGTAGCATTTGGAGATAGTTTTCTCCTATAGACATCACAAGGTCACTAAGGGATTGTAGGCAGAGATTTCTGGCACACAAATCCCATCGAACGCCTTGCGATTCCCTCTTTGCGACTTAGTGACGGTCCCAATGGTATCCGTGGTACACGTTTCGTCAAAAGCGTCCCATCAGCATGCATCCCATGCGCCACCGGCCTGGCGGCAACTTGGGACGCTACTCTGCTCCACGCTACAGGCACGCTTCTAGGCCTAGAGGCCAAATCAAAGGGTGCCCATGTTGTTCTTGGACCGACTACGAATACCCTGAGATCTCCACTTGGCGGGCGTGGATTTGAGTCTTTCTCGGAAGATCCGGTTCTATCGGGGTCATTAGCTGCAGCTTATATCACAGGAATCCAAGAGCAAGGCGTGGTTGCTGCGCTCAAGCATTTCGTGTGCAATGACTTGGAGGACCAGAGGAGAGCAGTGAATGTTATTGTGAGTGAGCGCGCGTTGCGGGAGATCTATCTCATGCCGTTTATGTTGGCAATTCGTGATGGTCGGCCAGGTGCGATCATGACAGCATATAACAAAGTAAATGGGATACATTGCAGCGAGAACCAACATCTGATCCAGAATGTGTTGCGTGATGATTGGGGATGGAAGGGATTGGTGATGAGTGATTGGTAAGTTACTGCAGAGGGAAAGGTCTCGAATCTAACATTTTGCAGGTTCGGTACATACAGTACAGTAGAGGCTCTTGTAGCTGGGCTTGATCTTGAAATGCCCGGGCCAACGCAATGGCGCAACATCACAGTCATGAATTCTTATACAGCGGGAAAGCTCTCGGAAGAAACGATTACCGAGCGAGCTCGAAACGTGTTAGACCTCATCAAGTTCACAAGGCGAAGCGANATTCCCGAGAATGCAAAAGAATGTANCCGAGATGTTGAAGAAGATAGAACTCTACTCAGAAGACTCGCAGCTGAGTCAATAGTTCTCATGAAAAATGAATCGAACATCCTGCCTCTGAAAAGGGATCGAACGGTCAGCGTTCTGCTTCATCAGAAACACTGTTTCATTTCGCTGACAACAGAAAGACAGCAGTAATCGGCCCAAATGCGAAGACAACCGTATTTTGTGGTGGCGGTAGCGCAGCAATCACACCATCATACACGGTTTCGCCGCTAGATGGAATTCGGTCAAAGTCTGACAGCGTGACATATTCGCAAGGTGTTTACTCCCATCAGGAGCTGCCCCTCCTCGACAATGTCTATACTATGGCTGGTGTACGGGGTCTCACTTTTCGTGCTTATAACGATCCACCCTGGACCGCATCTAGACAATGCATCGAGGAGATTCATGTTACAAGCAGTAACTTTTTCCTGACTGATTTCGAGCATCCAGATCTGAATCCGACCATTTTCTACGCTGAGATTGAAGCCTTTCTAACGCCCGAAGAGACTGGCATATGGGACTTTGGACTGTCAGTTTCGGGCACAGCGAAATTGTTTGTAGATGGTGTAGAAGTGGTCGATAACGAGACTCAACAAGTACAAGGGCATGCGTTCTTTGGCTCGGGAACGAGAGAAAAGACTGGGCACATCATGCTGAATGCAGGCCAAAAGCACAAGATTCTCGTAACTTTTGGTAGTGGAGCGACTTCAAAACTGCTCCCGAAAGGAGTTGTTTCCTTTCGAAAAGGTGGTGTTCGTGTTGGTGGTTGCCCCAGGATATCATTTCCAGATGCGATGGAAGCTGCTGTGAAAGTGGCCGCTGCAGCTGAACAGGTTGTTGTGATTGCAGGATTGAACGTTAGTCCTGGTAGTTGATGTTTGATGGATTTTGCTGAATATCCAATAGGGCGATTGGGAGACAGAGGGCCATGATCGAGACAATATGGATCTTCCACCTGGAACTGATGCACTGATTTCGAAAGTCCTTGAGGTGGCACCAGACGCCGTAATTGTCATACAGAGTGGGACTCCGGTTACTATGCCTTGGGTTTCGGTGTGTAAGGGCTTGCTACATGCATGGTATGGGGGCAATGAGACGGGAAATGGGATAGCTGATGTGTTGTTTGGGGATGTTAATCCAGTACAGTTTTGCCTCATGACGTTCAATCGAGCCCAACTAACAAGTCTAGTCCGCAAAATTACCAGTCACGTTTCCCAAGCGGGCTCAAGACAATCCAGCATACATCAATTCCAAAAGCGATGCGGGTCAAATGCTGTACGGTGAAGGCATCTTCGTTGGCTACCGCTATTACGAGCGGATTCAATTACCGGTCCTGTTTCCTTTCGGCCATGGACTTTCTTACACAAATTTCGAACAAAAAGGCCTTGGTATCTTGACTAACGATGACGAATCCAAGCTTGCTGTTTCCTTGCGCATCCAAAATATCGGGAGGGTACCAGGGGCAGAGATTATCCAGGTTTACATTTCTCAACGAACTCCATCCATCTCACGCCCATTGAAAGAATTGAAAGCATTTGAAAAAGTAATGTTGGACCCTGAAGAAGAGAAGCTTATCGAGATCAGTCTTTCAATCAAGTATGCTACTTCGGTTTGGAATGAGGCTGAAAAGAAGTGGCAATCTGAACAAGGAATATATGATGTCTTTGTTGGAAACAGCAGCAAAAATGTTTTATTGCAAGGCTCATTTGAGATAAAAGTAACAAATTTGTGGCATGGATTATAGATATACAAATTTTATCAACTTTCAATTAAATAAGAAAGAAATAATCTTATTTTATTGAGGTTTCTTTTAGTCGGTTACAATTCTGAATTTATTGTTTCCACTTTATTAATCTGTTCTTATTTCCATCGGATTTCCTTAACAATATTCCTAACAATATTCTTAACAATATTCCTAGAAGCATTACACAATAACGCTTTTGTTGATTAGCTGTGGTAATAGCGGGAAGGCGATTTTGGCTGCATAAAAATTACATAATAACGCTTTTATTAATTAGCTACATTAATAGCAATGTAAGGCGTTGCTTGCCTGCATTTAGCAATAGCATGGGTCGCTGCATCTTATTAAAACTTTTAGCGTACCAAATTGTAATAGCAATCGTAATTGCATTATCAAAATAATACTTTTAATATTAATTAGAAAAGTAAAAATAAAATTAATTGATTGCTATGGTTAATGTCATATTTATAGGATATTTGCAAAGTAGCAGTAGCTGTTGTTAAGAAATTAAGTGATTGTAATATGATATATTGCGACGGATTAATATTGTCGCGGGGCAATAGCATAAACTGCACCTTACCAAAAATCGATGTCGCATTGCCATAGCACCTGCAACTCCAGGAATTACGTTTATAACTATCGGAATATTAAATTTATAACCTTTGTTATTAGCTAAATATATGTTTCTAATAATTGTGATTTGAATGAAATGCAATTAGCTTTAGTACAAGATGATAATTGGTTGTAGCAAGGGCTTGCAATTTGCTGCAGCAAAGGATTATAATTAGCTATAGCAAACAACTCACGTTTAAGGTAGAAGTAATATTATATACAAGAGCAAATAATTACTACTTAGTTTTTTCAATTTGCATATGTAATTTAAGTTATATGTAATTTGTAATTATGACAGCATATTTTAATTTATTATAAAAGTTAGGGTTTGAGGTTTGGGTTATATTTGTTTCTAACTACGCTAGCTTGCGACAGGTGCTTTTATTTCTCTCATCTAATACATAGAAGCTTAGAAATATAAAAGAAAACACGCTAATAATACAGGGAGTAATAGCCTGAAGACATAGGGAATACAGAAGGTAAAACGCTAAAAGTACAGAAGGAGATATGACAAAGTAACTGCATTATAACAGGGTAACTGAGTTGTGATAGGGTAACCGAGTTGGACGGGCTACTGAAGGCTTTAGGGTAGGTGTAGTGTGAGCTGCAGGGTAGCTGAGTTGTAGAGGCTACTGGAGGCTTCAGGGTAGCTGAGTTGTAGGAGCTACTGGAGGCTTTAGGGTAGGTGTAGTATGAGTTATAGGCTACTTAGGGTTAGGGTTAGGGTTAGGGTTAGGGTTAGGGTTAGGGTTAGGGTTAGGGTTAGGGTTAGGGTTAGGGTTAGGGTTAGGGTTAGGGTTAGG